>Ga0310123_10000581_pt1 | contig 32314 bp, 26 predicted proteins | sample CB6_AW_1057_MG_FD_203505 | JGI IMG/M metagenome (GOLD analysis project Ga0310123, IMG submission 203505) | Marine microbial communities from Western Arctic Ocean, Canada - CB6_AW_1057 | ecosystem: Environmental > Aquatic > Marine > Oceanic | place: Canada: Western Arctic Ocean | collected... | reverse complement strand
CAAGGAAGACGACCCCGACTACCCGGTGATCGTCGACGCCGGGGTCGGCACCGCCAGCGACGTGGCCGTCGCCATGGAACTGGGCTGCGACGGAGTGCTGCTCAATACCGGCATCGCCTCCGCCGAGGACCCGCTGCTGATGGCTCACGCCATGCGATACGCCTGCCAGGCCGGCCGAGCTGCCTTCCTGGCCGGACGCATCCCCAAGAAACTCTACGCCACCGCGTCGAGCCCCGAGGTCGGAGTGCTGGGCACGCCGGGGTCCCGTAACTGAATTCTTGCGAATTCCTTTACGCTCCCGCTCCGATCTCCAGCAGTACCTTGCCGGCCCGGCCGGTCGTCTCCGAGGCCGCCACCGCCTCGACCACTCGATCGAGCGAAAACGTCTCGCCGATCTCCGATTTCAGCACACCGTCGCCAACCAGTCCGGCGACGGTCTTGATCAGCCGCAGCTTGGCCAGCAGACCCCGGCCGGCCATCCACGGCCCCAGCCAAAAGCCCTCGACCGACGCGTCGTTGGACATCAGTACCCGCGGCAGGACCTCCAGGGGTCGCTCATCCAGGGTCCCGTAGCACAGCATCCGTCCGCCACGCCCCAGGCAACCCACCACCGCCGAACCCAGTGGACCTCCTACCGCGTCGATCGCAAACTCCACACCACCCCCGGTGATCTCCTCGACCAACGCGGCCAGCTCCTCGACCGGCTGCTCCCCGGCACGAAACGCCAGCACGTGATCACCGCCCAGGGCCGCCAGCTCGGCCACCTGCTCGTCGCGGCGGACGATGTTGATCGTGCGGAATCCCAGCCGGCCTCCCAGCCGGATCACCATCCGACCCAACTGGCTGCCGGCGGCCGTCTGCAGCAACCAGCCTCCGGATGGGACCCCCAGCACCCGCTCGACCATCACGTAAGCGGTGACCGGGTTGATGAAAAATGTCGCCGCCTGTTCCACCGACAGCGACGCGGGGACGGGAATCACCTGCTTGGCCGACACCACCGCCTGCTCGGCCCAGTTGCCGGTGATCGAGTTGAGCACGACGACCCGCTTGTTGCGTCGCAACGCGCCCAACACCCCACCGCCACTCTCCTCGACCACCCCCACACCCTCGTAGCCGGGCGTGAACGGCAGGCTCGGCTGGCGGCCGTAGGTGCCCCGGATCGTCATCACGTCCGAGGGGTTGATCGGGCTGGCCAGCATCCGGACCCGGACCTGGCCCGGTCGCGGTACCGGATTCTCACATTCCACGACCTGCAACACCTCGGCCGGGTCGCCGAAGCCTGTCATCTGTACGGCTTTCATCGTCCCGACAGTTCTACCGGCCCGCACCCGGACTGCCAACCGAGCATTGCCGTTGCATCGCCGCCCCAACCGATACTATTCTCCCGCACCGCATGTCGCCTCACGCAACATGCCTCTCTCTCAACTCACTCCCAGCAACCAACACAAACCGCAACCAACCGGCGGCCCGTCCCACGCGGCCCGCCGGCCTCACCCACTCTGCGCCCACAAGTCTCCTCTCTACTCTCCCCTCTCTCCTTTCTCCTCTCTCCTCTCTCCTCTCTCCTCTCTCCTTCATGCTCCGCCTCGGCATCGTCGACTTCGACAGTTCGCATTGCGTCGAGTTCACTCGACGCATCAACGGCATCGGTGTGCCCTCCGACCAGCACGTCGAGGGGGCTCGAGTGGTGCTGGGTTGGCCGGGGACTTCGGAGATGGCTCCCGAGCGGATCGAGGGGTTTCAGCGTGAAATCGAAGCACTCGACGTCGAGTTGGTCGAGGACCCGATGCAGATGATCGGCCGCATCGACGCCGCACTCGTGCTCTCGCTCTCGGGCACACCCCACCTGGAACGATCCCGGCCATTTCTGGAGGCGGGACTGCCGGTGTTTGTCGACAAGCCGATGGCCTGCCGATTCGACGACGCTCGGGAGATGTTTCGGCTGGCCGGTGAAGCCGACGTGCCGTTCTTTTCGGGATCGGCCATGAGGTTTTGCCAGGAAGTGATCGACTTCTGCGAGAACCGTGACCGGGACTACGGGGCGGTCCACGGAGCCGTCAGCTTCGGGCCGGCCTGGCGGGCCGAGGGCAACCCGGGTCTGTTTCATTACGGGATTCACCCCGTGGAGGTGCTCTTCGAGGTGATGGGACCGGGTTGCCAGAGTGTGATGGCTCATCATGGAGACGACGCCGACGTGGTGGTGGGGACCTGGCACGACGGACGACAGGGTCTGGTCCGAGGCGGCCGGGCCGGAGGCACCGCCTACGGGTTCACCGCCTGGTGCGAGCACGGCGTGATCCAGCAGAACACTTCCACCCGCTTCGCCTACCGCAATCTCTGCCAGCACATCGTCGATACCCTCGCGGGCCACTCACCACCGCCGGTCTCACCCGACGACGCACTCGAAGTGGTTGGCTTCATCGAAGCGGCCCTCGAAAGCGAAACCCACGGCGGCCAGGCCGTCGCCCTTCCCTCCTAGTCAGCAAGTCCCCACACCATGCACCGTCCTCTCGCCCTGGCCCTGATCGCGATCTTCACCGCACCGGCCAGTGCCCAGGAATTCGGCGTCTACACCAAGGTGTTCAACGTCGCCGGCGCCGCCTCCAAGACGACTCCCGAAGTGATCGTGCGCAGCCTGACGCTGTTCCGGTCGGGCGCCGTCTACGACACGATCCATTCGGCCGGCGAGGTGACCATCTTCGAACCCTCACGCCGACGATTTGTGATCGTCAATGGGCCGCGGCGGCTGACGACCGAGTTGAGTTTCGAGGAGATCGACAAGTCATTGAAGAAGGCTGAGTTGGCCACGCGGGAATACATTGCACAGTTGCGGCGCAAGGGAGACGCCCGGTCGCTGGCGGCCGCGGCACCTCTGCTGGCTCAACTCGACCCCGGCTTCAGCGAACAGTTCGACGCCCCCTCGGCAACGCTGCTGCTGCCGGGCCGAGGCTTCCGCTACCGCGTCAACTGCACCCGCACGCCCAGTTCCGCCAACATCGATCGGCTGGCGTTCAACGCAGCCCGAGGCCGCTACCTCGAATACGCCGATTGGACCGCCAAGCTCAACTACCTGCTGCACCCCCGCGCCCTGTTCCCCGCTCCACGCATCGCGCTCAACCAGGCTCTCAAGACCCGCAAGTTGCTACCGCTGACGGTGGAACTGCGAGACAACTCTTCAGGCGGCTTCCATCTCCGAGCCGAACACCAGTACCACTGGAAACTGACCGGCAAGGATCGAGACGACATCCGCCACTGGAATTCTCTGAGAACCGCCGGGACGCTCCGCCGGGTCAAGTTCGCCGAGTACCGCCGCCGACTCGTCACCCGCCGCTGACACGGTTGCAGGGGACTGGCTCACCCCACGGTTCGCCGCAGGCGGATCGCGGGGGGTGCCTGTCCCGACACATCGAGCCATGCAAACCGCTCACCTCTACTCTCTCCTCTCTCTCCTCTCTCATCCCCCCTACCCCGTTGTCCCCGATAGCCAAATCCGCAAGAATCCAGAAGCCACCCCGGCACGACCCAATTCTCAAGAATTTGGCCACACGTCCATGCAAGTCACTCTGGCCAATCCCCGTGGATTCTGTGCCGGCGTCAACATGGCCATCGAGTGCCTGGACGAGGCGATCCGGATCTTCGGTTCGGGCATCTACGTCTACCACGAAATCGTCCACAACCGGCACGTGGTCGATCGCTTCACCGACCAGGGCGTGACGTTTGTCGACCACGTCGAAGAGGTCCCCGAGGGTTCGATCCTGTTGTTCTCGGCCCACGGCGTCTCCCCGGAAATCCGCCAGGTCGCCGCGGGACGTCGGCTGCAGACGATCGATGCCACCTGCCCGCTGGTGACCAAGGTGCACATGGAGGCCCTGAGGTTTGCTCGTGACGGATACCACATCGTGCTGATCGGTCACGAGGGTCACGACGAGGTGGTGGGGACGATGGGCGAAGCGCCCAGCAGCATCACGCTGGTCGAGACGCCCGAGGAGGTCGACGCGCTGCCGTTTTCACCCGATCAGCAGATCGCCTTCCTGACCCAGACAACGCTCTCGGTCGACGAAGCCCAGGCGATCATCGGGCGACTCGAACAACGCTACCCCGACATTGCCTCACCCCCCAAGGAAGACATCTGCTACGCGACAACCAACCGGCAGGACGCCGTCCGGCAACTCGCCGAAACCGCCGACGTCGTCATCGTGCTCGGTAGCCAGAACAGTTCCAACAGCCTGCGGCTGGCCGAACTGGGCAATGAGCAGACCGGTCGAGCCTACCTGGTCGATTCGGTCAGCGAACTCCCCGAGGGCTGGGACGAGGGGGTCCAACACGTCATCGTCACCGCCGGAGCCAGCGCGCCCGAAGACGTCGTCGCCGATTGCCTGCAACACCTCAAGACACACCACAACGCCACGATCAACGAAGTCACCATCAGCGAGGAACACGTCCACTTCCCCCTCCCCAGAGAACTCCGCCACCTCGCCGCATCCCGGGGTCAGACGCCGCCTGAGACGGGCTGGAAGCCCGCCTCAGGCGGGGCCTGACCCCTTCTGCACACCACCGGCCGCACCAGATCTCAGCTTCAAGCCAACTCTCTTGCAGCTCACTCGTCCACGGCGGGAAAGCTCACTCCCGCAAGACGGACGACTCGCGAAGACCACCCGATCTCCTCGACAGTGTCCGAGTCGGACGGGTGATCAAGCGCGAAGATACGGAAGCCTGGAGGAATCGAGTCGACTCGGGCGATGGCCGAGATCGGCCTGAACTGGACCGACGTCGAGGGGACCGTCAGCACGACGGCGGTGCCGAGTGTTCCGGAGGCCTCTTGGTGCACGTGTCCGCAGCTGATGGCTCGCACCTGAGGTGAACGGCCGATCAACTCGCGATACGGTTCCGGGTCGAGTAGTCCGATGGCGTCGAGCCAGTCAGACCCGACCGAGATCGGCGGATGGTGCTGGAACAGGATGGTCGGCTCGTCGGCGTGCTGCCCGAGTTCATTGGCCAACCAGTCGAGCATCGCCGGTTCGATCCGCCCGGCGACCTGTCCGGGCAGATGCGTATCGATACCGATCAGCCGCCAGCCACCCTGCGACACCGAGAAGCAGATACCCGAATCGGACCCGCCGGCCTGGGCGGGCCGGTCGGGCTGTTGAGCGTCCCCGGCAAAGACCTCGCGCATCAACACCCGGTCGTCGTGGTTCCCCGGCAGTACGTGGCAGCGATCGAGCCATTCCTCGAGCAACCGGTGGGCCGCCTGATAGGTCTCACGTCGTTCGTCGTGAGTGAAGTCTCCGGTGACGACAACGCGATCGAATTCGAGTCCCGTTCCGCGAACCGCTTCGAGCACCTCGACGAGAGAATCTCGCGTGGGAACCTGCCGCAACACCGCGTCGGCTTCGGCGAAGAGGTGCAGGTCTGAGAGTTGCAGGAGGAGCGTGGGCATCGGGTGTCTTGTGCCGAGCGGAACTGAAGTGGACAAGCGGTTCTTGCGATCCTGTCGGCCGGTCGTTACTCGATGCCACTTCACGGGTCATGCTGGCTTCCCTTCAACCGGGGACCCAGTATGCCACAACACGATCCCCGGCGCACGCTTGGGCCGCCGTTTATAGGGGACAAACACCACACGGATGCCGGAACTACTAGTAAAGTATTATTGACTCAGGATGTCTGCTAGATAAGATGTCTTTACTAGTATCCATCTTGGCAACGAACGCTTGACCAGCCATGACACGAACCACGGGCACCTACAGAACGACCGAAACTGCCGGTGAATCGGTCCGCGCCTTCGTGCCACACCCCTTGCCACCGAAGCGGCCGGTGCTGCGGATCGAAGGTGAGTTGGCCGAGCGTCACACCGAGGCGGTGGCCGCGGTCGGGAGACTGGAAGTCGCCGGAGCCATGGTCCCCAGTCCGAACTGGTTCCTCTACGGATTCGTCCGCAAGGAGGCGGTCGTGTCGTCACAGATCGAAGGCACTCAGGCGACCTTCGAAGACGTCGTCACCTACGAAGCCACGCGACAGTCCCAGCGGCCCGCCGACGTCGAAGAGGTCTGCAACTATGTCGAGGCCCTGGGCTTTGCCCGTGGTGAACTGGAGAACCCGAAGGGACTACCGCTGTCGGTCCGTCTGCTCTGTGCGACCCACAAACGACTGATGCACAGTGTTCGGGGCAGCGACAGGCAACCCGGCACGATCCGCTCGTCTCAGAATTGGATCGGCGGGACGCGGCCGGGCAACGCGCATTTTGTACCTCCACCGCCCGAGGCACTCGCCAAAACACTGGCCGACCTCGAACTGTGGATTCACCATGCCGATCCGCTGCCGCCTCTGGTCAAGGCCGGCTTGGCCCACGCCCAGTTCGAGACGATCCACCCGTTTCTGGACGGCAACGGACGGATCGGACGGCTGCTGCTCACGCTGCTGGTCGAACACTGGGGGCTGTTGTCTTCTCCGCTGCTGTACCTGAGCCTCGGATTCAAACGCCATCGCCAGGAGTACTACCGGCGACTGGACGCTGTTCGTTCTGGAGGAGACTGGGAGGGATGGACGAAGTTCTTTCTGGCGTGTGTGCGAGATTCGGCCGACGACGGCGTGATGACAGCGCAACGGTTGTTTGCGCTGGTCGGAGCGGATCGGCGGAGGGTCACCGAGCACCCGGCGACGACCATGACCGCTGTCCGCCTGTTCGAGCTTCTCCCGGAACATCCGATCATCGTACTTGCCCAGGCCGTGGACCTTGTCGCGTCGTCCAAGCCGACCACCGGTAAGGCGATTGATGCGCTGTGTCAGGCGGGTGTCCTGCTGGAGATCACCGGCAGGAAGCGAGACCGTATCTACGCCTACCGTGCCTACCTCGATGTGCTGGCTACCGAGACCGATACGATCCCAGGCTAGAGTGTGCGTGGTCACGCCGGCCCTTGCTCTTGCCTGTCCTGCATCGCTCTGCTCCTCAGATACAGAGGCGATTACTCCACTCGTTTATTGACGTTTTCAGGCAAGGATTACGGGAAGGAGCACAGCCTTTGCAGTTGACACTGTAGGGCGTTGAGCCAGTAGATGTTCAGCATGGGGGCACACTCTGGGGTTGTACTCAACTCGTTAGAAACACGCGCTAATTCCTCGTAATCTCTCGCAGGAACACGTTCTTGAAATACAGCGTGTTGCCGTGGTTCTGCAGTTCGATCTGCCCCTTCGAGAAGATCGGCTGCTTGCGGTCCCAGTAGTTTTCCAGCGTCACGGTGTCGACGACCAGCACTCCGTTGAGCCACACCGAGACCTTTTCACCGACCATCTTGATCCGGAACGTGTTCCAGTCTCCGACCGGGTTGTCGGCGAGCGCCGCGGGCTTCGAGGGGTTCTTCTGGTTGTTGTAGAGCCCACCCGAGCCGATGTTGCCGAGCTTGGGGTCCCAGATCTGTACCTGGGGGGTGCCCCTGAGATAGATGCCGCTGTCGCCCTTTTCCTTGATCTTCCAGTCGACCAGCATCTCGAAATCTCCGTAGTCCTTCGCAGTACACAGCGAGCGGCCCTTGCCGTCGAAGACCAACGCGCCGTCGATGATATGCCAGTGCGCCTTCATGTCGGCATCGGCCTCGGCCTGTGCCTTCTTGTAGGCCTCCTTGCCCAGCGCCGCTCGCTTGATCGGGTTGCTCAGCCCCCCGGCCATCAGACCCTTCCAACCGCTCAGGTCCTTGCCGTTGAAGGCGGCCTTGAAGCCCCGAGGCGGCGTGTTGTCGACAACCGCAACCTCGCCGCCGCTGGCCCCGCCGACCTTGCCCGGCTTCACGGCTTCGCCGAAGAGATACACCGCATCGAAGTTGCCCGTGTCGTCGAACGAGCCCAGTCCGACCTGGCCCCAGCTGAAGGTCGTGTCGATGGCCGTCATGACAGGCTTGGTCATGTCGTCAAAATAGACCGAGATCGTGCCGCTGACGACGTCCCGGACCACCCGGGCATGGTGCCACGCGTCGTCCCAGTTGGTTCCGGCGGTGGTGGTCTTGGAGATCTTCAGACGTGGCTTGTTGTTGACAATGAAAATGTTGTTGGCATGGGCGTCCATCTTCTTGCCCAGGTGGACGTAATAAAGATGCGCGGGATCCTGGTATCCGAAGAACAGGCACAGGTCGCGGTGACCGTAGTCCTTGATGGTCGACTGCAGACGCACATCCAACGCAAAACTGCCGACGGTCACACCCTTGATCAGGCTGCGGTTGAACGGCGAGCGGACCGGGTTCTTGACCTTGCTCTGCTTGAACTGGCTGTAGACCTTGCTGCCGCCGGCGGTCGAGACTCGCCAGGCGTTGCCGTCGCCGGGAGCCCACTGGTCCGCCTGGCCCGATTCGAAATCGTCGAAGAACAGCAGCGGCAAACCGGCCGCTCCGGCGTCGACTCGCTTGAGGCCTTCGGCAGCCTCCGCGGACCCGACGTTCATCAGGCCACACACCGCAGCCACCGCAGACACCACAAACAGGGGCAAAACCACAGCAACAGCGTTCCGCAACCGGCTCATTGTCATTCTCCTCGTCGTAGGCCCATCGTCAGAGCGACCCCGTTCCAGGCGATCTGAATCTGCCGCCGGAGCGGGCCGCGGAGTGACTTCGGTTTACAGCGACTCAAGCGCCTCTGCAACCGTGAACTCGCTTCGTGGCTCGGCCACCAGCCGGGCGGCCACAGTCTCCGGATCGTGGTCAAACAGCACCCACCAGTCCTCGGCGACCGCACGGCCCAGCAACTCGGGCTTCCGCCGCCGGGTCACCAGCACCTCCTCGTCATAACCCATGCACCACAGGCTCTTCAGGTGACGCGTGGTCGGACACAGGTCGGCGATGTAAAGAGCCCCCCGGCCTTCGCTCTCGAGCAGCAACGCCTGGTGGTGAAGCGAGTGGCCTCCGGTGACGATCGAATGAATCCCCGGCCGCAGCTCGGTGTCACCCTCGATCAGCTCGAGCAACCCGGCGTCGGCCAGCGGAGTGACCCAGTCGGCCGAGTAGGCCGCCCGCAACTCGTCCCGACCCGACGTGGCCCGCTCGAATTCTCCTGCCTGCACCACGTGAGCCGCGTTGGGAAACGTCGGGACCACCTCGCCACTCTCGTCCTCACGCAACGCCCCGCCGACATGATCGTAGTGCAGGTGAGTCAGGATCACCGTCCCGATCTCCTCGGGCGAAACCCCCGCCGCCTCCAGGCTCACAAGCAACGGATCACCCGCCTCCGACGAAGTTCGCCGCCGCAGCGACTCGGGCAATCGCGAACCGTAGCCGGTATCCACCAGGATCAACTCGTCGGAGCCCCGCACCAACAGGCAGTTGGTCGCCTGGTCGATCATGTTGAGGTCGTCGGGCGGGAAGACCTTGGCCCACAGTGCCCGCGGCACCACGCCGAACATCGTGCCGCCGTCGGTCTTGAAGCGGCCGCCCGAGATGGTCTCGAGCGTAAAGTGTCCCAGCTGCATCGGGGGGCTTTCGATAGAGCATTCCGACCCAGGGCCTATACTAGCCGTTTGTTTGGCGGCGTGCCGCTTGGGCCGTCGGACCGAAAACGCGACAGACCACCGGTCGGAATCCTCACCGATTCGGCTCCTCCTGCGAACTCAATCGATGGCCCGCTACTACAAGTACCGCACTACGGAGGACCTCGAGACCGACGCCTTGAGGTTGGGGCTGGAGATCGCGACCTCGGATGACTTCTCCGGACTGCTCACCCCCTGCCCGATCGGCCCGCGAACGGCCAAGAACCGCCTGGTGGTGCAGCCGATGGAAGGCTGTGACGGAACGCTCGAGGGGGCTCCCGACGAACTGACCGTCCGCCGCTATCGCCGATTCGGCGACGGAGGTGCGGCGGTGGTCTGGGCCGAAGCGACCGCCATCGCCGAAAACGGTCGGATGAATCCCCGGCAACTGTGGCTCGCCGAACACACCCAGGCCGCGATCGGCGAGATGATCGAGACGTGCCGAGTGGCCCACCGGGAAGCCAACGGCAACTCCGACGGACTGCTCGTCGGACTGCAACTGACCCACTCGGGCCGCTACAGCTACCGAGGCCCGCTGCTGGCCGTCAACGACCCGTTGCTCGACCCGCTGACCGTCGACCGCTCCAGCGGCCGGCCGATCGGCGACGACTGGCCGCTTCTGAGCGACGACGACCTGAAGCGGATCGAGGACCAGTACCTGGACGCCGCCCGGCTTGCCGCAGAAATCGGTGTCGACTTCGTCGACATCAAGCAGTGCCACCGCTACCTGCTCAGCGAATTGCTCGCTGCCGGAACCCGCCCGGGGCCCTACGGCGGATCGCTGGAAAACCGCACGCGACTGGTCCGCAATGTCGTCGAACGAATCCGCGACGAGTTGCCCGACCTGGTGGTCGTTACCCGCATGAACGCCTACGACGGAATCCCCTACCGGGGCCAGGGCAAAGACGTTGTCGGTATCCCCTGCGAACACAAGTTGCCGCTGCAGACCGCCTTCGGCACCGACCCCGACGATCACCTCGGGCTGGCACTCGAGGAGCCCTGCCAGGTCGCCGCGATGCTGGCCGAGCTGGGTGTTGCCATGATCAATGTCTCGGCCGGCAACCCCTACTCGAATCCCCACGTCGTGCGGCCCGCCGAGTTTCCTCCCGTCGACGGCTACAACGCTCCGGAACATCCCCTGGTCGGCGTGGATCGACAGTTTCGGCTGGCCAGGGCCATCCAGCAGGCGGTGCCCGACGTGCCGGTCGTCGGCAGCGGCTACAGTTGGCTGCAGGACTTCGTGCTGCACGCCGCGGCGGCCAACGTCGAAAACGGATCCGTCGCCCTGGTCGGACTCGGACGCACCACGCTCTCGCATCCCGACTTCGCCCGCTCGCTGATCGATACCGGACAACTCAACCGCAAACAGGTCTGCCGCACCTTCAGCTTCTGCACCAACCTGATGCGGTCCAAGGACCACCCCCTGGGACAATTCCCCACAGGCTGTCCGCCCTTCGACAAGGAGACCTACGGGCCGCTGTGGAAGGAGGCCGAGGCAAAACTGACCGGCGGGGCTGATTGATGATGCGGCCGGCGGCGGGGAATCCGTCGGAGCGGGGGGGCGAGGGGGGGGTGTCAGGCGGAGGGCAACACACGCATAAAATCTCTCTGATCCCAGGACAGTTGGCTTTGACTCAGACCGGTATCGTGGTCAAGATTTGGTGCAGAGCCCGTTCATTTGTGCGACGGTATTGGGTATCGATCTGCCGGCACTTTTCGTAACCCCCACCGCGCACTCCGCTCCCACCGGTTGCTTCGGCAGCCGGTGGGAGTTTTTTTGTCGGGTGTCGGGTTAGAATGAGCCCTCGCATCAAAGTCGGAGAACTTCCCGATGGCCAACACGGCAGCAGACCCCAGTAAGACCCTCCGCGTGGGCATCATCGGCCGTACCGGCAAAGGCGGTTACGGGCACGCGTTGGACACCGCCTGGTCGGCGGTCCCTCAAACCCGCGTGGTGGCGGTTGCCGATGACAACAAGAGCGGCCTGGGAGCCGCGGCACGGAAGCTGAAACTGCAGCGCAGTTATCTCGACTACCGCAAGATGCTCGATGAGGCCAAGCTCGACATCGTGGCCGTCTGCCCGCGGTGGGTCGACCAGCACGCGGCGATGGTGCTGGCCGCCGCCGAGCGTGGCATCCATATCTACATGGAGAAACCCTTCTGTCGCACTCTGGAAGAAGCCGACCGGATCGTGGCCACCTGCGAAAAGACCCACGCCCGGGTCCAGATCGCTCACCCGACCCGCTTCTCACCTCTGATCGACACCATCAAGAAGCTGATCACCGACGGGGCGATCGGCACACTGCTTGAGTTCCGCGGTCGGGGCAAGGAGGATCGCCGCGGCGGTGGTGAGGACCTGTGGGTGCTCGGTTCCCACATCCTGGACATGATCCGTGCCCTCCACGGTGCCCCCAGCACCTGTTACGCGCGGGTCGGCTGGAAGGGGCACGCGGTTTCTGGCGATGATGTCTTCGAGGGTCCCGAGGGAATTGGCCCGCTGGCCGGTGACAACCTGCAGGCGGTCTACCAGATGAAGGACGGCGTCACCGCTCATTTTTCCAGCGTCAGGAACCAGGCGGGCAACCCCAGGCGGTACGGCCTGCAGATCTACGGATCCCGCGGCGTGATCGAGCTGATCGAAGGCACGCTGCCGTCGGTGCAGTACCTCGGGGACCCGTCGTGGTCGCCGGGCCGCAGCGGGGCCAAGTGGCAACACGTCTCCTCGGCCGGCATCGGCAAACCCGAGCCGCTCAAGGGAGCCCGCTACCAGGCCCGCCACACGCTGGGAATCCTCGATCTGCTCGATGCGATCGATTCGGGACGAGAGCCCAGGTGCGGGATGCACGAGGGTCGTGGGGTGGTGGAGATGATCGCGGCGTGCTTCGAATCGCACCGGGTCGGTGGCCCCGTCGAGCTCCCGCTGAAATCTCGTGCCAACCCGCTGACACGTTTCTAGCCGGCAACCGGGTCGTTGCCAGCGGCGATGGCAGCGGTTTCCCGTCGGTTGCAAATTCGCGACCAACTGGTATTTATGGTTCCGAATCGCTCGGAGCGGCTTGCCTGATTTCTTGATAAAGGGGCCGACCGAGCCGCAGACGGGGAGTGATCTTGGCAGATCTGGTTAAACACGACGTGCTGATCGTCGGAGGCGGCGGCGCGGGCCTTCGTGCAGCGATCGCGATCGCCGACGCCGACCCCAGCCTCTCGATCGCGGTGGTCTCGAAGGTCTACCCGATGCGGAGCCACACGGTTTCAGCCGAGGGGGGTGCCGCGGCGGTCGTCAAGCCCGAAGACAGCATCGAAGACCACATCTACGACACGATCAGTGGATCCGATTGGCTGGCCGACCAGGACGCGGTCGAGGCGTTCGTCAACGAGGCGCCTCGTGAAATGATCCAGCTGGAACACTGGGGTTGTCCCTGGAGCCGCAATCCGGATGGCACGGTCGCCGTGAGGCCCTTCGGCGGGATGAAGATCGAGCGGACCTGGTACGCCGCCGACAAGACCGGCTTCCACATGCTGCACGCACTGTTTCAGACCTCGATGAAATACGAACCGGTCAAGAGATACGACGAGTGGTTCGCGACTCAACTGCTCGTCGAAGACGGACGCTGCGTCGGGGTGACGGCGATCGAGTTGAGGACCGGCAAGGTGCGGGGGGTCACCGCCGGGGCGGTGATCATCTGTACCGGTGGAGCCGGGCGGCTGTGGCCCTTCACCACCAACGCGGCGATCAAGACCGGCGACGGGATGGCGATGGCCTACCGCGCCGGAGTCGCACTCAAGGACATGGAGTTCGTGCAGTACCACCCGACCGGGCTGCCCGGCACGGGGATCCTGATCACCGAGGCCTCACGAGGTGAAGGCGGCATCCTGGTCAACAAGGACGGACACCGCTACCTGCAGGATTATGACCTCGGCCAACCCCTCGACGTCAGCGATCCCCAGCACCCCCTGAAACGGACGATGGAACTGGGTCCGCGAGACAAGCTCTCGCAGTGCTTCATCAAGGAACAGCAGGCGGGCCGGACGTTCGAAGGCGAGTACGGGCACTACGTGCACCTGGACGTGACGCACCTGGGCGAAAAGACGATCAACAAGAAGATTCCCTTCGTCCGCGAATTGTCCAAAAACTACGTCGGGATCGATCCGGTCTATGAACCGATCCCGGTGCGGCCGGTGCTGCACTACGTGATGGGCGGCATTCACACCGACATCAACGGGGCCACGTCGATGCCCGGCCTGTACGCCGTCGGCGAATGTGCCTGCGTGAACATCAACGGTGCCAATCGGCTCGGATCCAACTCGCTGACCGAACTGCTCGTCTTCGGAGCCCGTGCCGGGGCGGTCGCCGTCGAATTCGCCGCCGCACAGTCCCAGCCGCCGGCCGCAGCACTCGAGGCACAGGTCCACGACGAACAGCAACGCATCGCCAGGCAGTTCATCCGAAAGACCGACGGCACCGAGCGACTGGCGACGCTGAGACTGGAGATGAACGAGGCGATGGAGAGCGGGGTGGGGATCTACCGGGACGCCGAGGGGACCCAGGCCGCCTGCGACAAGCTCGCCGAACTCCAGGGCCGATTCGACAACGTCTCGCTCGATGACCACAGCCTCAGCTTCAATACGGAATTGACCGCCGCACTGGAACTCGAGAACATGCTCGACCTCGCACGAGTCGCGGCACTCGCGGCCAACGTCCGCGAGGAATCTCGTGGAGCCCACCAGCGAACCGACTTTCCTCCACCTCGAGACGACGACAACTGGCTGAAGCATTCCCTCGCCTACCGAACCGACGACGGACCCCGCATCGAACACCTCGACGTCACCATCACCAAATGGCCTCCCGCAAAACGCACCTACGGTTCCTGATCGCCCCAGGCCGCCAACCCGGTTTCTCATGCCCGACGAAACAACCACCCTCGAAATCCTCCGGTACCATCCGGAAACCGACCAGCAGCCGAGTTTTCAGACGTTCGAGGTGCCCTACCGCGACGACTGGGTCGTGCTCGACGCGATCAACTGGATCAAGGACTACGTCGACGGCACGCTGACCTACCGCTGGAGTTGCCGGATGGGGGTCTGTGGCAGCTGCGGCATGATGGTCAACGGCACCCCCCGACTGACCTGTGCCGTGTTCCTCAACGAGTTCCACCCCGATCCGATCCGGATCGAACCGCTGGCCTACTTCCCGATCGAACGGGACCTGGTCACCGTAATGGACTCGTTCATGGAGAAGCTCGAGAGCGTCAAGCCGTGGTTGATCCGCAACGAGGGTGAGGAGAAACCCCTTGAGGAGGGTGAGTACCTGCAGTCGCCGGCCCAGTTGGCCCGCTACAAGCAGTTCTCGATGTGCATCAACTGCATGCTCTGCTACGCCGCCTGCCCGGTCACCGGCCTCGAATCCGAGTTCATCGGTCCTGCCGCGATTGCGCTGGGGATGAGATACAACCACGACTCACGGGACCAGGGACGCGAGCAGCGGCAGGAAGTCCTCGCCAGCGACGACGGGATCTGGAAGTGCACCTTTGTCGGTGAGTGCTCGGAGGTCTGCCCCAAGAACGTCGATCCCGCCGGAGCGATCCAGCAGGCGAAGGTCGAGAGCACCATCGACTGGTACACCTCGCTGCTGCCGTGGGCAAAAAAATGAGCAAGCCCTACACACCGACGATGCCGCGGAACTGGTGGAACGCGAATTCCGCCTTTCGGCTGTTCATGCTGAGAGAACTCTCGAGCGTCTTCGTCGCACTGTTCGTACTCGAATTGCTCTGCTTCGTCTCCCAGGTCGGCCGAGGAGAAGAGGCGACCGACCAGTTCCTGGCAACGCTGAAACATCCGCTGTTCATGCTCTGGCACGCGATCGTGCTGGGTTTCGCACTGCTGCACAGCATCACCTGGTTCAACCTGACCCCCAGGGTGATGGTGATCCGGCGTGGCGAGGAGCGAGTGCCCGATGTGCTGGTGGCCGGATCCAACTACGTCGCCTGCTTGGTGGTCTCGATCGTGATCTGGTGGATCGTCGCGGGCTAGGTACAGAAAAAATGGCCAAGTCGAACGAACCGATTGTCTGGTCGCTGTTTTCCGCCGGCGGAGTGCTGACGGCATTGGCAGCCCCGGTACTGATCCTGCTGCTGGGCTTCGCCATGCCGCTGGGCCTTGTCACCCCGTCCTTCGATCACCTCAGAAGCCTGGTCGCACACCCGCTGACCCAGCTGGTGGTCGTCGCGCTGGTCAGCCTGGGCCTGTTCCACTGGGCTCATCGATTCCGCTTCACGCTGATCGACCTCGGACTGCATTCGCTGGAGACGGTAATCGCGGTGGCCTGTTATGGTGGAGCCATCGTCGGTACCGGAGTCGCGATCTACGTCGTCTGGCTCTAGGCTGTACAATCGACGGCCTGAGAGTTATCCACATGAGGTGCGCGGTGTGAGTGAATCGAAACAGGACTTTCGGATCGAATGGAGCGACGAGGTCCTGATCGTGATCCCCGGCGGCGACATCGAGTCGATGAAGTGGGACCTGATCGAGCAGGCGGCCGAGATCGTGATGGCGCCGCTGGAAGAGACCGATGTGCCGCTGGTGGTGTTTGATCTCAGCGAGGTCAATTACTTCGGCAGCGTGTTCCTGTCGTTGATGCTCCGCTGTCACAAGACGGTCAAGCCACTGGGAGGCGAACTGGTGCTGTGCGGTGCGAGTGACATGGCCGAGGAACTGCTGCGGGTCACCGCGCTCGATACGCTCTGGGCCATCTACTCGACTCGCGAGCAGGCGATCGAAGCGCTGGCCGGCTAGAGAGGTCATGGCGAAGAAACGACGACGCGCGGCCCCGGACCTGTCCGAATCGGATGTGATGTTCACCGAGCACGACTCGGTGCTGACACGTCACCCGACCCTGATCGACCAGATCAAGCAGACCGCCGACGGGCTCAAGCAGGACAAGGCCTCCCGCGGGGATCTCAAGATCCTCAGCCGCGCACTCAAGGAACTCCGCTACGCCTTCAAGGTCTTCGCCCCCTTCCGACGCCAGCGCAAGGTCAGCGTCTTCGGCAGCGCACGCACGCCGCACGAGGACCCCAGCTACCTGCAGTCGGTCGCATTCGGGCGGCGGATGGCCGAGGAGGGCTGGATGGTGCTGACCGGGGCCGGCGGCGGCATCATGCAAGGGGCTCACGAGGGCTGCGGGCGGACCCGGGCGATGGGCGCCAACATCATGCTGCCGTTTGAACAGGACCCCAATCCCGTCATCGCCGGCGACCGAAAACTCGTCAACTTCAAGTACTTCTTCACCCGCAAGTTGTTGTTCATCAAGGAAGTCCACGCCGTGGTGCTGTTCCCCGGCGGATTCGGGACCCAGGACGAAGCCTTCGAAACACTCACGCTCGTCCAGACCGGCAAACGTGACCTGATGCCGATCGTGATGATCGATCCCCCGGACACCAACTACTGGGAACAATGGATCGACTTCGTCCGCGATCAACTGCTCGATCGAGAACTCATCTCCCCGGAAGATCTCTCGCTGCTGAAACGGACCAGCAGCGTCGACGAGGCGACCGAGGAAATCATGGGCTTCTACAGCGTGTACAACAGCATGAGATACGTGCGGGGCAAGCTGGTGCTGAGGCTGCACTTCGCGCCCGATGACGACTTCATCGAACGGCTCAACGACGAGTTCGGCGATATCGTCGAGAGCGGTCGGATCGAGATGACCGAGATGAATCGGCTCGAAGCCGACGACCGACACCTCCGGCACCTGCCCCGGCTGGCATTCCGCTTCAACCGACGCAGCGCCGGTCGGCTCAGGCAAATGGTCGACCTGATCAACGACAGCCTGGGTGTCACCGAGTAGGACTCGGGGGCGATTTGTTCGGCTGTTTGGTCGAGGCCCCCTGAGGTCGCTCGCGGCCGTCGTAGACCAGGCAGTCGGGCCGGGCCACTCGCCACTTCGACACCTCCTCGATCGAAATCCCCGCCTGCACCACGAAGACGCTCCGCAGACCGCGGAACTCACGCAACCTCGAGGCGGCCCTCAGGCCGAGCCGAGTGTGGTTGACGTTGAGCATCTCCAGAGAGTTCTTCACCGACCAGCCGGCAATCACCTCGTCGCTCAGGCCCGTGCGATCCAGGTACAGCCGCTTGATCCGCCCGGTGCTCAGCAGTTGGGCCACACCCACGCCCGTCAGGGCGGCGGTGTTGCCCAGGTTGAGCGATTCGAGTGCCGTCGCGGTGGAGAGCTGTTCGAAACACCCGTCGGTCAGGCGACCACCCCGAATCGCCAGGACTCTCAGCTTTGCCAAACCGGCCAACCTCTCGACCAACGCGTCGTCGGCGTCGGGGCAGTTCCAGAGCTGGATCTGCTCGAGAGTCTTCAGCCCGGCCAGGTGTCTGCCCCCCGCGCTGCCGATCTCCCCGTCCTCAAGCGACGCCAGCACTGCCTCTTCGACCCCGTTGGTCTCCACCGTAAAGCCCGCCCGGCGGAGTGACCTGATGGCGGAGGCCTGTGCTCGAGCCGTCTGGCTGGGCAGCAGTTCGCCCACGACGACGTCTTCGGCCCTCTGACTCACGACTGCCCCGCTCGGCAAGGTCGGCACTCCCTCGGGACCGCTCGAGTCGCCGCCGCAGCCACCGACTCCGACTCCGACTCCGACTCCGACTACAACCAGCAGCCACGACACAACATTCGCTTTGACCAGATCACCCCGGACCAACCCACCGACTCCTGTTTCTTGACCCCGCGACCCGCTATCCGCGCGACTCCCGGCATGGTGTAGTATAGCGACGATGTCGTACCGCACGATGAAACGCCTGCTGGGCGAGACGAACTTCGAGCTGAAGAGCCTGGTGCTGTTCGGGATGGGGTTGACCGTGCTGGCGACGATCACCTTCGCCCTGTACTGGTGGCAGACATCGGGACTGGTCGTGGAAGCAAACCGGCAGACGGCTCGACAGCTGATCCCCCAAATCATCCTGGCTCACCACTGGAAATGGGATCAGCCCGATGAGATGAAGGAGGAATTCTCGACGTTCATCGAGAACATGGCCGAGGACATGCAACCGGAGGACCTGGCCGACTTCAAGTACCAGCTGTTCAGCTCCGACCCCTCCTCGGCCACCTCGCCCACCGACCGACCGATCGATGCGCGGGGCTACGAGGCGATTCGTGAACTGAAACGGATGCTCAAGGAGACCTCTGGCGAGCCGCTGGAAATCGTCCGCGAGGTCGAGGATGAGCAGGCGTCGGAGCGGAGCGAGTACCAGTTCTACGCCGGGATCGTCGCCAAGCAGTCGTGCATCGAGTGTCACAATTCGATCGAAAACGGAGGCGAACTGCAGATGGGGGACCTGATCGGAGTGGTCAAGATCAGCATGCCGTTGGACCGCACCCGCGCGTCGCTTCACCGCGTCTTCGCCTTCGTGATCACCGCCGAACTCGTCAAGGTCGTGCTGGCAATCCTGGCCATCTACCTGATCGTCCGCTACGTGATCACCAAGCCGGTGATGCACCTCAAGAAGGTCAGCGACGCCATCGCCCAGGGCAACCTCGAACTCAGAGCTGAAATCCGAACCGGCGACGAGTTCGAGGAACTCAGCCACGCCTTCAACCGCATGCTGCGGCACCTGGTCACCATCCAGGACGAACTCCAGGACGTCAACATCGACCTCGACAGCAAGATCGACCAGCTGGCCCAGGTCAACCTGAAGCTCTACGAGATGAACAATCTCAAGAACGAGTTCCTGGCGACGATGAGCCACGAGCTGAGAACCCCGCTCAACAGCATCCTCGGCTTCAGCGACGTGCTCGCCGCCGCCGAAAACCTCGACGATCGACAGAACCGATACGTCTCCAACATCAGGTCCTCGGGCCAAAGCCTGCTGGCGATGATCAACGACGTGCTCGACCTGGCGAAGATCGAGAGTGGTCGGATGGAAGTGCACGCGATCGAGTTCAAGCTCGAAGACCTCGTCGAGCGGCAGGTCACCTCGGTCGCACCGCTGGCCGAAAAGAAGAACATCGATCTCGACTTCGCCGTCGACCCCGAGTGCCCGTTGCTGTTTTCCGACGTCGGCAAGCTCGAACAGATCCTGCTCAACCTGCTCTCCAACGCGATCAAGTTCACGCCCGAGGGGGGCCGGGTGCGAGTCAAGGGACTCCGACACGACGCACGCCAGGTCGACCTCGTGGTCGAAGACAACGGAGTCGGCATCCCGCTGGACGACCAGGACGCGATCTTCGAGAAGTTCCGCCAGGGAAGCAGGACGCCCGGCCAGGAGGATCCGATGACTCGCGAGTACGGCGGCACCGGGCTGGGACTCTCGATCGTCAAGGAACTCGCACGACTGCTCGGCGGCAGCGTCGGACTCGAAAGCGAATTCGGCAAGGGCAGCACCTTCACCGTCCGCATCCCGGTCCAGCACACCGATCCGGTCGGAGCCAACGAAGCGGATGCCGCCTCCGAAAGCCAACAGATCGGACTCCACCGCACCACCATCGCACCCCTCGAGCACCAGGCCTCACCGTGACGCTCGAGCTGACGTCGGCGGCGATCGAGATCATCCCGGTGCTCGACCTGATGCACGGACAGGTCGTCCGGGGAATCGCCGGGCATCGCGAGAGCTACCGGCCGGTTTCCAGCCGGTTGGTCGATTCGGCCGATCCGATCACGATCGCCGACACCTTCGCCACCCGACTCGGACTCAAACGCATCTACCTGGCAGACCTCGACGCCATCACGGGCCAGCAGCCCGACTGGAACACCATCAAGGCACTCGCCGACGCCGGATACCCTCTGCTGGTCGACGCCGGGCTGCAGGATGCCGCTCGAGCACGCAAGTTGCTTGAACTCCGAGTCGACTCGGTCGTCGCCGGGCTCGAAACTCTCGGCGGACCCGACCTGCTCGAAGAACTGGTCGAAGCCGTCGGAGACAAGCAGCTGATCTTCAGCCTCGACATGCAGGCCGGCAGGCCCATGACCGACGCCGGGGCCTGGCCCGACCCGACACCCTGGGGAATCGCCGAAACGGCAATCGACGCGGGCATCAGACGAATCATCGTGCTCGACCTGGCCGGAGTCGGCAGCGAAGGTGGACTGCCGACGCTGGAATTGTGCCGCCGGATTCGCAGTCGGCACGCGGAGATCGAGTTGATCACCGGAGGTGGCATCCGGAACCGGCAAGACATCCTGGCCGCTGCCGACGCCGGAGTCGACGCCGTACTCGTGGCCTCGGCACTCCACGATGGGTCGCTCGGTTAAGGGACTGGCTCTCCCGCCCGTGGCGGGGTGCCTGTCCCGGTCGCGGGGGGCGCTTGTCCATTTCCCTCACGCGCTGTTGGCAACCGGCCGTGGCGGGGTGCCTGTCCCGTGGCGGAGGTGCTTGCCCATTTCCCTCACGCGCTGTTCGCAACCGGGACAGGCACCCCGCCACGGGCGGGTGAGCCAGTCCCTACTCCCCGCCGTCACCCCGTTCGAACACCAACGGCGTGTCCCCCTCGGGAGTGACTCTCAGCGAGATCTTCCCGTCGAGCACATCGGTCAGCAGGTCGCCGCAGACCTCGGCCCGCCAGCCGGTACACAACCGCGGCGGACCCCCCTCGCGGTCTCCGTGCACGTGCCAGCGGACCAGCGTCTTCAGTTCATCACTGGTCCCCACCAGCGAAACGGCCACGTCGAGCTCGGCACACCGGTTGGCCAACGCGATGGCCAGCAGTTGGCCCAGCACGTGATCGTCGTCGTGGATCTCGCCCCGCCGCCTGGTCCGCTCGGGATAGTCCTGTTCGGATCCCGCCAGCACCTCCCGCACCGTCGCCGCCAACGCCTCGGCATGACACTTGAAGTTGCGACGGGTCATGTCGCGAGTGGCCAGAACCTCCTGGGCCGTCTTCGGCTTCCGCTTGGCCAGGTCGATCAGCAGGTCATCCCGCAGCACGCGGCGGACCGGCTGATCGAGCTCCTCGCCGCAGCGGTCCCGCCAGCGGTAGACCGCTCGAGCCACCGCCAACCCGGTCCGATCCAGCCGGTTGACGCCCGAGAGTCGACGCCAACTCTCCTCGCCACGCTCGGCCTCGACCTCGTCAATCATCCGCTCGAATTCCGCCTCGGCCCAACCCTGCCGACCCAACGACTCCAGCGACTGAGACTGCCGCTGGTGGATTGCCAGCAGGAAGCGGACATCGTCTCGAGCGTACTCGACCTGCCGATCACTCAGAGGACGCCGCCGCCAGTCGGTGCGGGACTGCGTACCGGCAACCTTCTTGCCCAGCACACGAGCGACCAGGCGTTCGTGGTTCAGCGGGTAGCTGCGGGTCCGCAGACCCTCGGCAATCTGCACGTCCCACAGCCGAAGCGGTCGGCTCGAAGCGTTGTCCAGGCAGAAGCGGACTTCCTGGCGTGCGGCATGAGCCACCACGGTGACCTCGTCGTCGGCCATGATCCGCCACCAGTCCGAGAGGTCCTCGACGGCCAGCGGGTCGACGATGATCTCGCGGCCGGGCAACGCCAGCTGCAGCAGGCACAACTCCGGCCGGTAATAGCCCTCGGAAACGAACTCGGTGTCCATCGCCACGATGCCCGCCTCGCGGATCGCATCGCACACCCCCGCAAAGTCCTCTTGAGCGGTAACCAGGCTCTCGACCATCACTTCAACTCCAACCCGACCGCCGCCTGGCAGGCCGGGCAATAAAACGTCGAACGCTGTGCCTGGACGACTCGGACGATCGGAGCCTGGCAACTGAGGCACGGCTCGCCGGCACGGTCGTAGACACGGTGTGAGTTCTGATACCCGCCATCCTGGTTCAGTGCGTTGCGGTAGGTGCCGTCGGAGAGCGTCGAGCCCTCGTGGCGGATCGCCTCGCGGAGCACCGTCCGGGCGGCCCTCGACAATCGAGCAGCCTCGTGATCGGCGATCTGGTTGGCCGGTCGGGCCGGATCGATCCGGGCCCGGAACAGGATCTCGCTGGCGTACAGGTTGCCGATCCCGGCCACCAGGGCCTGGTCGAGCATCGCCACCTTGATCGCACGTCCCGTCCGGCTGCACAGCCGTCGCCAGTCGGCGGCCACCAGGGCCAACGCATCCGGGCCCAGCCGCGGCGGCCCCAACCGCTGGGCCAACTCCTCGGAACTCAGCAACCGGATCGTACCCAGCCCGCGGCGGTCCCAGAAAAAGAGCTCATCGACAAGTTCCGGCGTGCCACACGGATCCAGTCGCCAGTGATACCTCAGGTGACCCCGGTCGGGTGGTTCGGTGACCAGCATCAGGCCGGTCATCCGCGGCTCGATCACGAACGAATCGGACGTCGAGAGGTCCAGGATCACTCGCTTGCCGATCCGACGCACTCCGGTGAAAGTCGCCCCCTGGACCCGGCGGCGGATGGCCGCGGATCCCGGGGTAATCTCGATCGGGCGGAACCGGCAGCGGTAACGACCTGCCGCGGCCAGCCGCCGACCGGTCACGTGCCGGGCAATCCCCCGCACCATCGTCTCGACCTCGGGCAGTTCTGGCACGGGATGATCCTGGAATGACTGAGAACAGCGGTGCGGCAGCGTGCGGTGGGTTCGCCTGCAATGGCTCGGTTGTGCGGTTTCGTGCCGCCGCGAGGCCTGTAGGGGTTGTCCGACCCGGCAGCGGAGGGTCTGATCGTGGAATTTGATTGACGGCCTGGAGAAGCTGCACAATGCTCTAGATAGAGACTACCCAGAATATCGCATCCCAACCGCGGGATGAACTCACCGACGCCCCGCGTCGGACGAATGGAGGCTCAGACATGTCAGCCCGAGATCCCAGACACGCTTATCTCAATCGTCGTGGGCCCCAGCGTCGTACCCCGATGTGGGTCGCCGCCACCGGCTTCGCACTGGTCATCGGTGCCCTGGCCGTGATGGCCCGCACCACCCCACCCGTGCAGACGGCTGATTCGACGGCTGTTGTGGCACAGGTCCTGCCCGAGGCTCGTGCAGAGACGGCCACGCGGGACACGACCCGGCCGATCACGCAGCCGTCGCGCGATGAGGTCGCACCCAGCCCGGTTGCGGCTCAGCCACCGCGAACGGTTGCCGGCGGAAACCAGGCCGATTACGACTCGCTGATCGAGCTGATCCAGCAGGAAACCAAGGGTCCCTGGGAAGACGTCGACGGTTCCGGCGGCACGATTTCGGATACCGGCCAGATGGCCGGCATCCACGTCGATCCGGCCGGCCTCTTGACTCGAATGGCCACCGCCGACACCAGCGGACGACTCGAAGAACTCAGCCTGATCGCCGCCGGCAGCGACACCGGCAACGCCGACATCACACAACGCAGCCGCCTGCGGCTGGTCTCGCTGGCCCGGCTCGAGCAGGAAGTCGCTCGTCGCCTGGAGTCCGGTGAGCCGCTGCCCTCGGACATCAGGCACCTGGCCGGACTGCAGCAGGTGCGGTTCGTCTTCACCTACCCCGAAACCGGCGACATCGTGATCGGTGGCCCGGCCGAGGGCTTCAAGGTCAGCAAGACTTCCGGCACCGCGATCGGGGCCACCAGCGGCCATCCCGTCCTGCAGCTCGACGACCTGGTCACCGTGCTGCGAGCCTTCACGGCCGAAGGCGGTGGCGTGATCGGCTGCTCGATCGACCCGCGTCCCGAGGGACTCAAAAAGATCAACGACTTTGTCACCCGCTCGAACAAGAGGGGTTCGCTGTCACCCGCGGCGGTCAAGAACTGGACCAGCCAGTTGGGCAAGGCCCTGGGTCGCCAGGACATCACGATTATTGGTGTCCCGGCCGACTCGCGAGTCGCTCGAGTGATGGTCGAAGCCGACTACAAGATGAAGCTGATCGGCATCGGGCTGCTCGATGCCGGAAAGCACGTGCCGGGCATCTTCGCACTGATGACCCCCGCCGAGCAGAAGGCCAGTTCGCTGGACGCCCTGAGATGGGAGCTGACGATGAAGTACAGCTCGGTGCTGCGCAGCGACAGCGGCAACGCCTTCCAGCTGATCGGACGAGCCGTGCACTGCCAGTCCGAGAACCAACTCGTCAACTCCCGCGGAGAGCGGGTGTCGACGGGCAAGACCGAGGGTTCCAACCGGACGTTTGCCCGGAACTTCACCGAGCACTACGTCGAGCTGTCTCGCAAGAACCGCGTGTTCGCCGAACTGCAGAACGTCTTCGACCTGGCGCTGGTCGCCGCACTTCTGAACCGCCAGGGGCTGGCCGAGCAGGCTGGCTGGCAGATGGGCGTCTTCGAAAACCATGGTGATTTTCATCCCGCCGTGCACCCGGTGCCCCGCACCGTCGACTCGGTGGTCAACCACCGCGTCTACAACGGCCGCGACGTGGTCGTGCAGGTCGCCGGTGGCGTGACAGCCGATTTCGGCAGCCTGCTGGCTGACCGAGGCACGATCAAGGCCAACGCGAAACTCAACCGCATCGCTCCGGCCGCTCGAGCGGCCAACCTCGACAGCGATCGCTGGTGGTGGGATGTCAGCATCCCCCAGGCCACGGCCAACGCCAACGCCAACCAGCCCGCCACGAAGTAGACCCGGCGGAACAACCAGAATCTCCTTCGACGCCGGCCATCCCCGCCTGGGGTGGTCGGCGTTTTTCTGCCAACCCCGCTCTCCGTTGACCCTCAACCCCCCTCACCCTAAAACCGGTTCGACACACCCCGGCTCCTTCCAACCCGACAATTCTTCCCATGCCCCGCCTCACACAGGCCGATCTCGCCGAACGTAACACGGCGTTCGAATCGCACACTCCACAGGAGCTGCTGAGGTGGGCGGCCGATACGTTTCCCGGACGTGTCGCGGCCATCTCGGCCCTGCAACGGGCCGGCACCGTCATCTGCCACATGGTCGGAAGCCTCGAGCTGCAGATCCCCATCCTGTTCGTCGACACCGGAGTCAACTTCCCCGAAACGCTCGCGACGCGGGATGCGATCGCCGAAAGCTACGGACTCGACATCCGCACGCTGACACCCGAACAGTCGATGGACGAGCAAAGCGAGGAGTTGGGCGTGTTGTACGTGACGCCCGAGGGACAAAAGGAGTGCTGCCGGTTGCGAAAAATCGAGCCGTTGCGAGCGGTCGCCGACGAGTTTGATTGCCTGATCGGCAGCCTGCGACGCAGCGAGGGAGGCCAACGCTCGTTCTGCCCGATCCTGGCCGCGGACCCCGAGATGAACGTAGTGCGAATCAATCCGCTGGTGAACTTCGAAGACGAACACCTCGACAGCTACATCGACAAGCACTCGGTGATTCTCAACCCGCTGCACGCCCAGGGCTACCCGACGGTCAGCTGCAATCGTTGTACGACTCCGGTGCTCGAGAACGAGCCACGACGAGCCGGCCGCTGGCGGCACCTGGGCCCCTGGCAGGCCTACTGCGGCATCAACCCCACCGACCTGGATGCCGATACCCAGACCGCCGTCGAATTGCCCCAGGCATTGATCGACAAGGTCCTGGGTCGCGAGACCGACTTCGTGATCTAGCCTTGGGACTGGCTCACCCGCTACGGTGACCGTCTTCGGCCCAACACCGACCTGAGCGGGGGTGCCTGTCCCGGATGCGGGAAGTTGCCTTCGCGATCGGGACAGGCACCCCCGCTCAGAACTGCGCCAGGCTCGAGCCAGCCTCGGCAGCGGGTGAGAGCCAGTCCCCAACTCGTCTTGCACAATCCCGCTGATTCTCAGATCATCCGCGCGCCCACCCTCTCTCTCCTCTCACATCGGGCTCCGGAGACTCTCTCATGCGGTTGCCATCCTGGCTGGCCCTCTACCGGCGTGCGCGTCGAAACCGTCGCCGCCTCAGCACGATTCCCGCCGTCGAATTGCTCGAGGACCGCACTCTGCTGACCCTGCTGTGGGGATTCGACCCCGGCACCGGTCACCTCGAATTCACCACCGACGAGGTGGCCACCTCGATCACCGTCCAGGCCTCCGGCGGCACCGTCGGAGTCGTCGGCTGGGGCCTGTTGATCGACTCTGAAATGACAGTCGGGGCCGAGGACGTGGTCACGATGTCGATCACAACCGGCGGCGGCAACGACGCGGTCGATCTCTCGGCGGTCAACGACATCACCTTCCCGTCGATGTCCAGCGAACCCGACAGCATGGTGATCAGCACCGGCAGCGGAGCCGACACGATCGTCGGCAGCGGATTTGCCGACACGATCTACGGCGGCGGCGGCATCGACGCGATCCAGGGCGGTGATGGAGACGACCTGATCTACGGCGATCGCATCGACGGCGGATCCGGCGACGACCTGCTCTACGGCGGCGACGGCGACGACCGGATCCACGCCGGCAATGGAGACGACAGGGTCTACGGCGAGACCGGAGACGATTCGTTATACGGCGGAGCGGGCAACGACTCGATCACCGGCGGCACCGGACGCGACCTGGCCTACGGCGGACTCGACGACGACCTCATCTACGGCCTCGCCGGCAACGATACCCTGCATGGCGGAGTCGCCTGGGACGGCCTGTGCGACCCGCTTCTGGAGGACGACTGCGTTGTTGACGACGCCGGAGTCGACTCGATCGATGGGGGCAGCGGCCACGACTCGATCGAGGGCAACGGGGGCAACGACCTGCTGTTGGGCAACACCGGCAACGACGTCATCAACGGTGGCGATGGCAACGACCGGATCGAAGGCCAATACGGACAGGATACGCTCACCGGCCTGGCCGGCAACGACACGATCTACGGCGATTCCGGTGCCGACTCGATCACCGGCGGCGCAGGCGACGACTGGCTCTCGGGAGGCATCGGACTCGACATCCTCTTCGAATCGGCCGACGTCGACTTCACCCTGTCCGATTCTCTGCTTCTCGGCCTGGGCGAGGACCAGTTGGAAGCATTCGAGTACGCTCGCCTGGTGGGCGGTGAGTCGGAGAACCTGATCGATACCACCGAGTTCTCTGGCAACGCGACGCTCGTCGGCGGTCTCGGCTCTGACACGCTGCTGGCCGGCCCGGGCAGCGACGTGCTCAACGGCAATGCCGGCAACGACGTGCTCGCTGGCGGCGACGGACACGACACTCTGGCTGGCGGCGGCGGCAGCGACACGATGGACGGGTCGCTGGGCAACGATGTGCTCAGAGGCCAAGGTGGCAGTGCGGATGTGCTGCAGGGAGGCCCCGGATTCGACACCCTCGACGGCGGTGCCGGACACGACCGCCTCTTCGAATGGGCCGACACCCACTTCACGCTCGACCCCCTTACGCTCTCGGGACTCGGCACCGACCAGCTGACGAACATCGAATCCGCCCACCTGATCGGTGGCGTCTCGGACAACATCATCGACACCGAGTCGGTCGACTGGCCGGTGACGATCAACGGCGGAGCCGGTGACGACACGATCCGCACCGGCGGCGGCAACGACAAGATCCTCGGAGGTCGTGGCAACGACGTGATCAGCAGCGGCGACGGAGCCGACAACCTGAGGGGACAGGCCGGCCACGACATCCTCGAGGCCGGCAACGGCAACGATCGTCTCGATGGAGGCTCGGGCAACGACCAGCTTGCAGGGGGCGACGGAGACGACCGCCTCAGAGGACGCACGGGCAATGACCTGATCGACGGAGGACTCGGGCTCGATCGACTCGACGAACTCGTCGGCGGCAACGCCACCCTCGTCGATGCGCAATTCGTGGGAGCCGGGCTCAACAGCCTGGTCGATATCGAGACCGCCAGGATCAAATCCGGCCAGAGCGATGACCTGCTCGACGCCTCGGGATTCTCGGGGCCGGTCACGCTGATCGGCGGATCCGGCAACGACACCCTGATCGGCGGCCCGGCCGACGATCAACTGATGGGCCGGCAGGGTCGAGACCGAATCGAAGGCCGAGGCGGATCCGATTGGCTCTCGGGAGGAGGCGGCGACGACAGCCTGCTGGGCCACGCCGGAGCAGACTCGCTGATCGGTGGCACCGGCAACGACCTGCTCTTTGGCGGTGACGGCAATGACACGCTGCTGGGACGCCTCGGCGATGACTCGCTCGCCGGGCACGGCGGCGACGATCGGCTCGACGGAGGCAGCGGACACGACCAGCTCGTCGGACTCGCCGGCAACGACCTGCTGATCGGAGCCTCCGGAGACGACTCGATGCTCGGCGGAGACGGCAACGATCGGCTGCTGGGTGGTTCCGGTTCGGATCTGCTCCTCGGCGGAGACGGAGACGACACGCTCAGAGGCCAGGCCGGTGATGATGCGATCGCTACAGGCGACGGACAGGACACGGTCGTCGATCAGACCGCACTCATCGACGAACAGTTCACGTTCCTGCCCGACTGGATCGACGCCTGAGGCTCTCCGGCGGGGTCAGATCCGCCTGCGGCGGACCCCTGGCTACCAGGTCAACCCGTCCGTGCCTTGCGGATCTTCACGGCAATCTCGGCCAATACCCGCCGCCCGCGGCCCATCGCCTCGGTGCTGGCCGACGAGAGTACCGTGTTGATCTGGGCTTCCAGGTTGAGCAGCAACTTGCGGAAGTACGCGAATTCACTCTCGACACCCTTCGGATTGTCGATCGGCTGACGCTCGGCGATGAACCGGTCGTGGGTGTCCTGAAGCCAATCCCGCTTGCCCAACGACTGGGTGTCGCCGACATCGCACGCCTTCTGGCATCGGGACAATTGGAGCGCAGCATTCCGCATCCACCGCCGGGCATCGTCCCAGGCATCCCTGCCCTGGCGAGTCGAGAACTCCTTCTCCTCGAAGTTGAGATCCCGGTTGAGAGTCTTGACTTGTCCCAGCATGCTGTCGACCTGCTTGCGGAGCATGTCGAGCTTGACCGTCTCGGCCTGGATCCCGAACCAGTGCGACTCAATCGACGTGTACACCACTTCGTCGACCACCCCTGCACCCACTGCGGAAGCCATCGTTTGAGGCAAAGGCACGGGAGCCACCGGGGCGACTCCCACCGCAGCCACCGCAGCCACCGCCGGAACCGTGGCTACGTGAATCGCGATGTTCGTGTCAGGTGCACCCGGCGGCGGCAGCAGCGGCTGGTCGAGCATCGTCGCGGGACCTCCGGCCGAGGGTCCCGGGCAGGGGGTTCCGAACACCACCCACAACGACACACTGCCGGGGTCGATTCCGGTCGCCACCGCCAGCCCTCGCAATGTCGCCGTCACCCCCGAGGCCAACCGACAGATCACTCCCTGGGTCACCCCCGGCGGCCGAAACCAGGCCCAGCCATGACAGGCACCGGAACCATCCAGCGACAACGATTCCCAATCGGCCGAAGCCGGCCGCATCGCGAAGGGAACAGGCTGATTGGGTGAGGAGGGTTGTTCAATGCATCAGCCATGAAAAACGCTGGCGGCAGACAATCCGAAGAGCTCTCGAAATCAGACCGTGACGAATCGGGCTCGAAGCCATTAAGATATAGACAGAGGCGAGAGACTGGCTATCAGGCGATGATCCCATGAGTACGGCATCCACCAAGGCGACCGTCGAGTTGATCCCGGACCCCGAACTGGGAGGATTCACGGCATGCGTGCCTGACATTCCAGCCTACGGTGAGGGTGAAACCGAAGAGTCCGCGATCGAAGACATGAAGGAAGCGATCCGGGCATACATCGACACCTTTGGCCTGGATGCCACCCTCGGCAGGATCCGCGTACCTGCGCTGAAAGAGATCGACCTCGATTTCAACGAGTTGGCCGGTGGCTAGGCTACCGCGTCCAGACGGTCGGGCGATGATTCGATTTATTTCTGGAACGGAGCGGCAGGGTTTCGAAGTGGTCCGAGTTCGAGGCAGCCACCACGTGCTCTGTCGCGGGACACTATCGACAAGCGTGCCCGTGCATGGCCACCATTCGCTGAAAATCGGAACGCTCCGGAAGATCCTCCGAGATGTCGAGTTGTCCCCAGGAGATTTCCTCGAGCGATGGAACACGTGAACCCCGATGTGATCTCGTGCAAACCGAGTGGGCGATGAGGGACTCGAACCCCCGACATCCACGGTGTAAACGTGGCGCTCTAGCCATCTGAGCTAATCGCCCGATCCGGTGGGCACTGTAGAGGATGCCGAGCCGACCCGGCAAGTGGCCGCTCGGCTATCTCCTGACTGGGTCCGCTGGCACTCTGTTATAATCACGGCGTCCCGTCCCATGCCCCGCCCCGCCCTGCCCCGGGCCAACCCGAATGCCCAATTCGCTGGCCGATTGCGCCGACTCGCTCGAGCAATTGCGAAACCACATCGAGGCGCTCGGCGAACAACTCGAAGGCCTCGGACTGCCACCCCCCGTCGGCGATGAGTGGCACGAACTGCTCGTCCGCAAGCTGCTGCCGCAACTCGACACCGACACGCCACTGATCGTCGCGGTGGTCGGAGGCACCAACACGGGCAAGAGCGTGGTGTTCAACCACGTCGCCGGCGAGGCGGTCAGCGCGACCAGCCCACTGGCCTCGGGAACCCGGCACCCTCTGTGCCTGGTCCCCGAGGGCTTCGACACCGATCGGCTCAGGACGATGTTCGACGGGTTCACCATCATCCCCTGGTCACAGCCCGAACAGACGCTCGAAGATGTCCCCGAACACCAGCTGTTCTGGCGGACCTGCCCGTCTCTGCCCGACAACCTGCTAGTACTCGATTCGCCCGACATCGACAGCGATGCACAGGTGAACTGGGAACGAGCCGAATGGCTCAGGCGGTCCGCCGACGTCCTGATCGCCGTGCTGACTCAGCAGAAGTACAACGACGCGGCCGTCAAGCAGTTCTTCCGACGGGCCGCCGCCGAGGACCTGGCCACCATCGTGGTCTTCAACCAGTGCCAGTTTCCCGACGACGAGCAGTACTGGCCGGCGTGGCTCGAGACCTTCGTCAGCGAAACCGGGACCAGCCCCGAGTTCGTCTACCTGGTCCCCTACGATCGATCATCCGCCGAATCCGGACACCTCGAATTCCTCGGACGACTGGTCCCCGACCCCGAACAACCCCGAGACCTGCAACAGGACCTTTCGAGCCTGAGGTACGAGACGATCAAGTTCCGCTCGCTACGAGGATCACTCGGCCGGCTGCTCGCACCGGAATCCGGCGTCGGGGCCTGGCTGGAAACGGTCCGTGGCCGCAGCGACGAGTTCCATAGGGCGGCCGAATTGCTTTCCGCCGAGCACCTGGCGTCGATCGACGACTGGCCCAGCGTCCCGGCTCGACCACTGATCAACTCGGTCAGAAGCTGGTGGCGTGACCAGCGGAGCGGTTGGTCGGCGGGAGTGCATTCCTTTTATAACACCATCGGGCACGGCCTGGCCTGGCCGTTTCGCAAGCTGGCCGGAGCCGGGACCGACACACCCCAGGATCCCCTGGCCGAGTACCGCGAGATCGAGTGGTCATCGATGCTGGGCTCTCTCGAACAGGTCTACCGTCGACTGGCCTGGTGCCGCGACGCCGGAGGCGCTCAGCTGGGGCCCCGGTTGAGTCCGCTGCTCGAAGGAGAATCCCGCCAGGCGGTCCTCGAACAGCTCCGCACCGCACACCAGGAGTGTGAACTCAACGACGAACTGTCTCAGATGGTGGCCGAGGCGCTCGAGGAGTTCCGCAGCGAGAGTCCTCGATCGTTTCGGCTGCTGAAGCGAATCGACAAGCTGGCCGCGGTCGCCCGACCGGTGACCAGCGTGGCACTGTTCATGGTGGGGTTCGGCCCGGTGGGCGAGGTGGCCGCCGGAGCGGTGAGTGATGCCGCGATGCAATCGGCGTTGCACGTCGCTGGAGATGTCGCCGGCGGCACCGTCGCGGCCACGCTGGGCGAATCGGCGATCAGCCAGTCGGCCGCCACCGGGGCCGGCTACATCGAATCGAAGTTCCGCAACCTGCAGGATCGCTTCGCCGTGCGAC
>Ga0310123_10000580_pt1 | contig 32328 bp, 28 predicted proteins | sample CB6_AW_1057_MG_FD_203505 | JGI IMG/M metagenome (GOLD analysis project Ga0310123, IMG submission 203505) | Marine microbial communities from Western Arctic Ocean, Canada - CB6_AW_1057 | ecosystem: Environmental > Aquatic > Marine > Oceanic | place: Canada: Western Arctic Ocean | collected... | reverse complement strand
CTCGTGAACTTGGAATCTACGTAGAAGAGCTTAGGAACAGCGGATTCGACGTCGTCGATCTCGTCGTCGCCCTTCATCGAAAGGTGTCGTTTCCGTTTGTCACGGTCGTTCTGACGCTGATCGCCGTACCTTTTGCCGTCACGATGGGAGCCAGAGGCGCCCTCTACGGCGTCGGAGTTGGCATCTCGCTGTCATGCTCGTACTGGATCGTGATGAGTATCTTCGGTGCGTTCGGAAGCGCCGGACTCTTGACGCCGATCTTGGCCGCGTGGGCGCCGAACATCGTATTCGGGGCGTCGGCCACGTATCTGCTATTGACCGTGCGGACCTGAACGAGTGTCCAGCGTGAGGTGATTCGTTACATGAGTCGCGGCGTGAGGCGCCAGGCTCGTAAGGCGCGAGGAGCGCGGCTGCCTGGAAGTAGCGGTTGGGGCGGCCAAAATGCCCCCGCGCGGATATCACCATCTCTCTAGCTGCAGGTCCGCGAATCTAACCACCGCCTCGTCGCCGTGCCTCGAGTTGACAAGATCCGCGACAAACAGGATGGAGTCGATACGACTCCGCGATGGCGCGACCGTCTGCCCTGGGCCAACCGCCTGCATCTCGCTGAAAGGTATCGTAACCTTCCGGGGGCTCGTATTGGCCCAGAAAGAGGTCCGCCAGCGTGGTTCACCAGATCGTTTGCCATCGCGGAGCTGTCCTGAGATACGAACCGGGCGGTCGGCACTAACGCTAAAAGAAATGGCGTCAAAGTTGATAAGCAGACCGGAGGGAAGCCTGTGCGACACGGCAGCATACGCGTCCGGAAAGGACCTGTCGACCGATAGAGCGTAGGAAAATAGCAGCTCTCCGCTTTCATAACCCACGCTCACGCTTGTTTGAGGGTCGTGCTCCGGCAGCCACGGAGAGCTCTCCCCCACTGCTATCGTGGACCCGTCTTTTGTCTTATGGAGAGCACGGACGTCAGCGAGCGAGCGCGGAGATTGGGCGATGCGGGACAACGGACCTCGCGAACCGCCTACGTAAATCGGGTTACTTGCCATCCACAACACCTGTGGTTCGGCGCTGCCGGAAATTGTCTGTCGCGCGATGCGCGCTTCAACCCTGTAGACTGCTGCCCTTCTGCTCTGGGGTCGATATCGAAGCTCGGGTCCTGCCACGGAAAAAACAGATTCACCATCAGCGATGAGTACCAACCGGACGCCCGGGACGCTCGAGACCGTGGCCCTGAACTCTATTCCCCTTGCTGCCTCCGCCGGGACTCGCTGGCCCATTCTATGTGTCGTAGTTCGGCTGACCGCTTCAAACTTGAGCGTCGCTGGCGACGCAATCGCATCAATAGCGGTAAACACGTGCCCCGCGCGCAAGCTGTCCATCAGCCGCGTGGCATCTTGCGCCGGGTCTCCGGTCAAGCTACCGGCGAGCTCGGCGTGAACCGAAAACGTCCTAAACAATGTCTCGTAGTCAATAGGACCATGGGCGTCCGTCCCGGCGACCCCCACGACCCGGTGCGAGCGCGTTGCCTCGTCCCACTTGGCAAGCGCCGCGGTCGGACGGTCGATCAACGACGCCACCGTTTCTTTTGGGCGAAGCAGATAGGCGCCCACTCGAGCGAAAAGACGCCCCAGTGAATTGGTTCGCCACGCGCTATCCGCGTTGAGCCATTCGATCCCGTCAACTCCGCCCTCGAGGCCCTGCTGCTGACGCCAGGCCAGATTTGGGGCCGGCGAAGCGGGATGGGCTACGATACCGAAGCCTCCGAGGCGGCGTACATCCTCAATGACACCCGCCGCATCGCCGCCAAGTGGATACGGGGTGCGAGGCAGGTCCACCGCGATATAGTGCCCACTCGCGGTGCTCACTTCGACTCCGTCCAAGACCAAAACGCCATCCACATAGTGAGGGGCGACGGGGCTTCTGGTGCCATCCCCATGGTCCGCCAGGACAACAAAGTGAAGGCCTGCGCGCCCGGCGGCCCGAGCTACATCGTCTGGAGGCAGGAGACCATCCGACCTGGTCGTATGCGCGTGCAGCGCGCCTCTTATCGTCTGAAGGCGTCCTGGACTCGATGGGGTTTCGACAGTCGCCGGAAGGGTTCTTGGAGGGAGCGTCCCCCATGTCCAGGAAACGAGAAGGACCGCCAGAACTATCGCACTACGCCCCACCACCGAACCAACGACCGACGACACGACGCGGCCCATTTTGTATCGCCTCATGATGGGCTCGTGGGGGCGACAGGCGACCTTGGCAGCTTCGGGCCACGCAACTCGAGCGAACTACATCGCGGGACGACTGGTTCGCGCGCCGCGAAGCCGCCGCCGCCCGCACAACGCTCACGCCATATTTCCGGCGGACTCTCTTGGACGACGCCTCGGATCCGCAGACACGTCCCCACGGCCGGGGTCCGGCCGCATTCGAGACGGGCCACCGTGTTTGCTCCCTGAGTCCGAAACGTTACAAGCCCGCCGAAGCCCGCAGCGCGTCAACCTTGTCGGTGCGCTCCCACGTAAAATCGGGTTCGGTCCGGCCAAAATGGCCAAAAGCGGCGGTCTGGCGATAAATCGGTCGGCGAAGGTCGAGGGATTCGATGATCCCTTTCGGGGTCAGCTGGAAGTGCTCGCGCACGAGGTCAGAAACTCGTGATTCTTCAATCATGCCGGTGCCAAACGTCTCAATCAGTACGGACACTGGATCCGCCACGCCGATCGCATATGCCAATTGGACCTGTACCCGATCGGCCAACCCGGCCGCCACGCAGTTCTTGGCAATATAGCGAGCCATGTAGCATGCTGAGCGATCGACCTTTGTCGGATCTTTACCAGAAAACGCTCCGCCGCCGTGAGGGGCCATGCCGCCGTAGGTGTCGACGATGATCTTTCGACCCGTAAGGCCGGCGTCTCCATGAGGACCGCCGGTCACAAAACGCCCGGTTGGGTTGACGTAGATTTTTGTCTGGTCATCGAGCAATGCCGGCGGCACGATTTTTCGGATGACCTGCTCCTCGATATCGCCCCTTAGTTGCTCGGTGGAGACTTCGTCCCCGTGCTGCGACGACACCACGACGGCGTCGATTCGAAGCGCTTTGTCGCCGTCATACTCCACCGTTACTTGCGATTTCCCATCGGGACGAAGATACGGCAAGGCGCCTGACCGTCTGGCTTCGGAGAGTCCACGCACCAAACGATGCGACATCATGATAGGCAGCGGCATCAACTCGTCTGTCTCAGAGCAGGCATAGCCAAACATCAATCCCTGGTCGCCGGCTCCCCCGGGGTCGACTCCCATGGCAATGTCGGGTGACTGCCCGTGGATGGCCGACATCACGGCGCATGTATCCGCGTCGAATCCATACTTCGCCCGGGTGTAGCCGACATCCCGGACAGCGGCCCGAGCCACGTCGACGAAATCTTTGGAGCCGGTCGAAGTGATCTCGCCCGCAAGCACGATCAAACCCGTGGTCACCAATGTCTCGCAGGCGACGCGACCGGTCGGGTCTTCCGTCAGGACCGCGTCGAGGACAGCGTCGGAGACTTGGTCGGAGATCTTGTCTGGGTGACCCTCGGTGACGGATTCAGACGTAAAAAGATATCGGCCGGTACGGCGCATACTGATCTAGACTCCTTATTCTTTTGATGTCTTTTTTATGGTGAAGCGCGAATAACCCCCTATTTTAACAATCGACGAATAACTTATCAACAACCAGAAACCAATCGACTGCATCGACCAGCCCGAACATTCGCCGCCCCTTTTGTTCCTGTCGACCACATCCCTGTTCGCCGCCTCGACAACCCGCTTCGATCGTCGGTCTCGTCTCAACCAAGTTCTAGGGAGGAGGCATTCTTACCCATGGGATGAAACTCGTCATACACAGCTTTCAGACGAGCCTCGAGGATGTGGGTATAGATCTGGGTCGTCGACAAGTCAGCGTGACCAAGCAAGCACTGAATCGACCGAAGGTCTGCGCCCCGATCGAGGAGATGGGTCGCGAACGAATGCCTCACGACGTGAGGACTGAGATCGCGAGGCAGTCCATTGGCGAGCGCATACTTCTTGAGAATCTTCCAAAAACCCACGCGGCTCAGTCGCCCACCCCGCATATTTACAAAGAGCCACGGGCAGTCGGCCGAGGCGATCTGTCGTCGCGAGGACTCGGAGTAGCGCTCGACCCAGTCCGCCGCCGCGCGCCCCATCGGGATCAGGCGCTCCTTCGACCCCTTCCCCATGACCGTGAGATGGCCCGCGGGCAAGTTGAGGTCGGAGGGCTTGAGTGACACGAGCTCGGACACGCGCATCCCTGTCGCGTACAGAAGCTCGATGAGAGCCCGGTCCCGCACGCCGGCGGTCGTCGCCGTGTCCGGGCCGTCGATTAATCTGTCGACCTCGTCGCAGGACAAGAACTTGGGCAAGCTCGGCCAGGCTCTCGGCGCCCTGACCTCGACGCTCGGGTTGGTCGACAGACAGCCAACGGATACCAAGAAACGATACAGTCCGCGCGTGCTCGCCACGGCCCGCGCCACCGACCGTGGGGACAGACCAGAACTCATCAGGTCTCGCACGAACGCCTCGAGATCGGGCCGTGAAAGCCCCTCCAAAGTTCGGCCTGAGGCGTGAGCAAACCGGAGGAGCGAAAACAGGTCCCTCTGATAGCTCTCGATCGTATTGGCCGCGAGACGTCTCGCGACGCGGAGGTCATCCAAGAATGACTCCACAAGCGCCAGGTTGTCTTTCAAAAATGGAAATGATTCAGCCAACTCAGAAAACCGGCGCTTGCGTTGAAAAAGACGAGTCCGAATACGCGGTTGTATACTTGTGGTATCGGATCTTGAGTGTCCGCTGTCTAGGGTTGATTCGTTTTACAGCCATTGCTACACACGGAGTCATGATTGTTATGACACATCTGCCCATGCCCCGCAGGCTCTTCGGGGTCCTTGTCTTTGCACTCTCGACCGCAGGTGCGACCCTGCCCGCCGCTGGTCAAGCCATAGATACGACCGGGCAAATCGCCGCGTATGTCGAGGTGCAAGTAGCACTGGCTGCAGACGACTACGACACAGCACGGCGTATCGTGCAAGACCTCCTGGCGATCGCGGATGCCACGAGCGCTTCGCTCGTGGCATCCGTCGCTCAGGCTCAGGACATCGACACGATGCGTGCTCGGTTCAAGCCGCTGTCCGAGTATCTTGCTGCCCAAGAATTGCCGGTGGGATACGCTCGCGCGTACTGCCCCATGTATGACGGTGGATCCAACTGGGTGCAGGCGGACGGGCCAATCCGAAATCCGTTTTTTGGTTCGACCATGCTGACCTGCGGGGTCATCGACGCAGCGCCCGGAGCCCACATGGATCACACGCCACGCCATGGCGGCACGGTCTTTATGGCACCAGACGGCTTCTATCACATCGAGGGAACGCACCCCGAAGACGGGCTCTTCAGGCTCTATGCGACAAACAACTACCGAGAGCCTGTGGATATGAGCGAGTGGTCGGGTCGAGTCGTGCTGGAAGAGGCCTATGACGAGCAAACGGACGAGTTTACGGAGGTGAGATCGGTAGATCTTTTTGTGTCTCCGGACGGCCAGTTTCTCGAAGCCGTGTTTGGTGACATCGGGTTCCCTGCCGAATTCATCACCAAGGTCGTTTTTGAAACCGATTTCCCCGAAGAGCGATTCGATTTTATTTTTTCTGAATACACCCGCGAGGGTGCAGCAGGTGCCGATGTTCGGGACTCCGTTCCGGTGACGACTGGCGCGCCGGCCAATATCCCCCTCGCCGAGCGAGTGCGACCGGATATTCCTGAGTCGACCGCGGAGCTCGTCTCACAGATCGGCGCCCGAGACATTTTGCTCCAGGAGCTCATTGAAGCCGGTCGGTTTACAGAAATCTTTATCCCCGCGCTCCAAGCAAAGGAACTCGGGCTCGAGCTGACGAACCGAGTGGAAGATCTCGCTCTGCGCGACCGCAACGAAGTGCGGATTGCCGTCCGCCATCTGGTAAGAGCGTCTCATTTGCTTGATTGGTATGGCGATCTCGGGAACCGGCAACAAGTGAGCGGCGCCTACGATGTTTTTGCAGAAGCGTGGAACCGTATCGCCAGGATCTATTCCGCCCGGCAGTGAGCGCTCCCACCGCGCCCACCACATATCGGAGAACAGCATGACCCGACTCACGAACTACCGTCTCAGCCTCTTTGCCGCAGCCCTGGTTGTCGTCCTCCTGGCGGAGACGTCGGTCCCACAGGGGCACACGCCAATCGCGTCCCGGTTTACCTACAACGAGCACCTCTTTCCCATCTTCCGCGATCGCTGTGGAAGCTGTCACATCGAAGGCGGCGTTGCCCCAATGTCGTTGGTCACCTATCAGTCCGCGTATCCCTGGACGCAGTCGATTCGCGAAGAAGTCATGGGTTTGCGTATGCCGCCGTGGCAGGCGGAAGATGGATTTGGCGACTTCAAGAATGGGCACGTCTTGCCGGCTCACGAAATGGACATGATTCTCGAGTGGTCGGCCGGCGGCTACCCACAGGGTCCGAGAGACCAGGCTCCCGAGCCTCCCGTAATTTCCGACGGTTGGAGTCTGGGCGAGCCCGCGGTCACCCTTCAAGTGCCGGAAGCGTTCGAACTGGACGGCGGAACCAGCGAAACCGTGCGTTATTTTGTCCTGCCAACAGATCTCGAGGCCGACTCGGTGTTGGTCGGCGTCGACTTTATCCCGGGGGCGCGCGCGGTCGTTCGCGGCGCCGCGGTTTTTGTCGACGACACTGGGACGGCTCGCGCTCTCGATGACGCGAGCGACGCCAACCGACCGGGGTTTGGCCAGGCGTCCGACATGGGTTATCCCACGACCGCGCCTATCGCGGTGTTCACACCCGGACAACAGCGGGTCATCAACGCCGCTGTTGGGTATCCCCTCCCGGCCGGCGCGGATATCGTGCTCCGAGTGCACTACAAGAAAACGTGGATCACCGAGGGAAGTGCTTTTTCTGACCAAAGCCAGGTGGGGTTGCACCTCGGGCAGGACGACGCGGCCGAACTCGAATCAGCGCTCGTGGCCTCGCCTACTGCCGTATCCGGGAGGCAGCTTGCCTTCACGTTCGAGCTCGAGCGAGAATCGACCGTCTTCTCTCTCTTCCCAGAGGTGGATATCGAATCGTCCGAGCTCGTGGTCGAAGCCGTGCAGCCAGATGGCACCCGGGTGCCAATGTTGTGGCTCCGCGAGCCCGACAATGGCTGGCCCACGCGGTTCTGGTTTGATGACCCGGTCACGCTTCCGGCGGGGAGTCAGTTGGAGGTGACGACCCTCCTTGAGCCGGCCGCACAGCGTCAGCCGCGTGTCTCACTCGTTGGGAACGCGACGGCACCGGTCCGTATCGCGGTCGACTATCTGTCGGGAGGCAGCGCCGCCAACTAGTGGACCGCCATCGAAGACCCGTGTCGTATTGGTCCGGACCGCAGCATCGGCCAGGCGCGGTGAAGAAGCACCTTCGCTACTGCTCTTTTACCTAGCCCTCAAGAAGCCCATCGACTTTCATGAGCTCAGCGTTGAGCAAAGCGGCGCCGGCGGCTCCACGAATGGTGTTGTGCCCCATCACGACGAGCTTGTAGTCCAGAACGTTGCAGGCACGAAGCCGCCCAACACTAACTGTCATCCCGTCACCTCGAGCGGCGTCCAAACGAGGTTGCGGCCGACTAGGGTCGGAGAGGTACACCACCGGCTGCGCCGGAGCGCTCGGAAGCGATTCAGCTTGCGGGCGACCTGAAAAACTCTTAAACGACTCGCGGACATCGTCTATTTCCGGCACCGAAGAAAAACCAACCGATACCATTTCCGTGTGCCCATCCATAACCGGTACGCGCGTAGTGTGCGCGCTGATAGAGACGGCGTGCGGTTCGATGTGGCCGTCGCCGATGTTTCCGAGAATCTTTTGCGGCTCGGTTTCCATCTTTTCCTCTTCACCACCGATAAACGGGATCACATTCCCGAGAATGTCGAGAGACGCCACTCCGGGATACCCAGCACCGGAGACCGCTTGCAGAGTGGTGACGTTGACCGCGCGTAGGCCAAACGGCCGCAAGCAGCCGAGCGCCATGGTCAACATGATGGTCGAGCAGTTCGGATTGGTCACAATGCAGCCTGTCCACGACCGACCTTCCCGTTGCGCGGGGAGTAGCTCGAGATGGCTGGCGTTAACCTCCGGGACCAGAAGCGGCACGTCGGCTTCCATTCGGTGATTCCTCGCGTTACTGACCACGACGTGCCCGCTTTGGGCGTACGCCGTCTCTACGTCACCGGCCACGGACGCGTCGAGCCCAGAGAACACCAACTTGGGAGCCCGGCCCGGGGTCACGCCATCGACCACGAGGTCCGCGACCTCGTCTGGACACGGCGTGGGGAGTCGCCACGGTGCGGCGTCGCGGTAGCGCTTGCCTTCGGACCGATGACTCGCCGCGACCCAGCTCAACCGAAACCACGGATGGGTCGCCAGCAAGGCGATGAACTGCTGTCCGACGGCACCGGTCGCCCCGAGCACGCCAACATCAAGTCGGTCTGTCATCTTGCCGGACTCTCGGTTTCTGGAAAAAACTCATCGTGTACCGATTTGACCGCGTGTTCGAGTCGCTCACTCCCGATCACGCAAGAAATCTTCATCTCTGATGAGCTGATGCAGTCGATGTTGATGCCCTCTTCCGACAGCGCCCGAAACATACGGGCCGCCAAACCCGGCGTTGACGCCAGACGCGACCCCACGATGGAAATCGTCGCGACGTTGTGCTCTACGAGCGACCTCGTCGCGAGCCCATCTTGTTGCCACCGTTCGGCCAACCCAGCTACCTGATCGGCAAACGCATCCTCGAGTACCAACGTGATCCGGCCCCGTCCATCGGAGCTGGCACTTTGGATGATCAGGCGAACACTGAGGTCCTCTGCGGCCAAGCTCTGAAACACTTGCGCCGCCACCCCCGGTTGGTCCGGAACATCGATCAGCGTGACTTTCGCGATCTTCTTGTCACTACTCACCCCGACGACCGCGGCTTGTTCCATCACCATGTCTTCCTTCCTACGAATCCACGTGCCCTCGCTGGCTTTGAAGCTGGACCGAACGTGAATGGGAACGCCGTATGCCATACACACTTCGGCCGCGCGGGGATGCAAGACTTTCGCGCCACTCGACGCCAGCTCGATCGATTCCTCATAGCTAATTTCTCGCCACATTCTGGCCCCCGGCACCAGCGCCGGGTCGGCGGTAAATACCCCATCGACATCAGTGCAGATCTCGCACGCCGTCGCACCCAGAGCGACCGCCACCGCGGCACCCGTGATATCGCTCCCGCCGCGACCAAGCGTCGTAATCTCTTCTGTGCTGGAGATCCCTTGAAACCCCGTGATAATCACAACCCGTCCGGAGTCGAGCTCTCGTCGGATGCGGCCGGTATCGATCGACTGGATCCGCGCAATGTTGAACGCATCGTCGGTTCGAATACCGCACTGACCCGCGGTCAGCGACACAGCCGCAATCCCTCGGTCTTGAAGCGCCAGACCAAGCAAAGACACGGAGACTTGCTCGCCGGTAGCCAGGAGCAAGTCCATCTCTCGTCCCTGGGGTCGGGCGGCAACGTCATGGGCAAGCGCGACCAGTTGGTCAGTCGTTTTTCCCATCGCGGACAGGACGATGACCATCCGCGGGTCGTCGGGTAACCGACGCGCGATACGGTCAGCGATGGCGCAGATTCGCTCTGGCGTGGCAATCGACGTGCCCCCGTACTTCTGGATAACCACCGGCGGTAACGGTGTCGGAGGCTGATCCTCCGGTGCCCCATCACTCGATCTGCGTCCCTCCTCCTGGTCACTAGTCAAATCGCTCGCCTGCTTTCTCCTGCGTGTCTGGGCGGATGTCTCGCCGCCCCAATGACGTGGTCTATCGCGCGACCCTATCCCGCCTGCTGGTGCATGGCGTGTCGGGCGGCGAAAAACGCCTCGAACTCCTTGAGAGAACGTCCGAGCTGCGTGGGGGGTTCCAGTGTGGTGGCCATCACATCGGCCGTCTTGTATCCGTTGCCGGTGATACAGACCACGATGGACTCGTCACGCGGAATCGTCCCGTTCTGGATAAGCTTGATCGTCGCGGCCAGTGTCGTGCCACCCGCGGGCTCGGTAAAAATGCCCTCTGTCTGCGCCAGGAGCCGGATGGCGTCAAGGATTTCCGGGTCCGTCGCGGTGGCGCCGGCGCCACCCGACTCGGTGACGGCTTTGACCACCTGGAACCCGTCGGCTGGATTGCCAATCGCGATGGACTTGGCAATCGTGTCCGGCTTGACCGGGTCAGGATACTCGGCCTTCTCCAACAGCGCCTTCACAACCGGCGAACAGCCAGCGGCCTGGGCGGCGTAGATTTTTGGGAGGTCGCCGTCGGCCAGACCTGTCTCGCGAAACTCTCGGAAGCTTCTCACGATCCGGGGCAACAAGGTCCCGCCTGCCACTGGCGACACCACGTGCTGCGGATAGCGCCAGCCGAGCTGCTCGACGATCTCAAAGCCGAATGTCTTTGCGCCTTCCGCGTAGTAGCTGCGAAGATTAATGTTGGCGAATCCCCATTGATAACGATCGCCAAGCTGGGTACAGAGACGATTGACGTCGTCGTAGTTTCCATCCACGGCGACCACATGCGGTCCGGACACGGTAGAGCCAAGAATTTTCCCGGGCTCGAGCGTCCGAGGGATGAAGACGTAACAATCCAGACCGAGCCGGGCGGCGTGCGCAGCGACGCTATTGCCCAGGTTTCCGGTCGACGCGCAGCCAAAGATCTTTAGCCCAAGCTCGACCGCCCGCGTGGCCGCGACCGACACGACTCGATCCTTGTAGGAAAGGGTCGGATGGTTCGTCGAGTCATCTTTGAGATACAGCGTGTCGACACCCAGCTCTTGGGCGAGTCGATCGGCCCTCACGAGTGGGGTGTAGCCGGAGTGAAAGCCGGTACGCGGCTCGCCCTCAATGGGAAGAAACTCACGATAGCGCCACAAGTTGGGCGCCCGAGACGCGATGAGCTCTCTGGACACATCCTTCCGAATCGCGCTGAGGTCGTACGTCGCCTCCAACGGCCCCAAACACTTGTCGCACACATAGAGGGCTTCGGCCGGAAAGGCCGTATGGCACATCGAGCACTGCAGGCCCGTGAAGTAACTCATCAACCAGTGTCCCCCGTCGCGAGCACTGGCATCCACAAGGGTGGACGCACATGAAAATCGAAACCGGCCAGCTCCCGCACCGCCCGTTCCATCATCGCGGAATCGCACGATTCGAGCGTGATGACTGTCGGGAGCTCGTGTTTGTCCCATCCAGGCTCTTGCAGGACGGAATCGACGTTGATCTCATAGTGGGAGAAAACGCCGGCCAGCGCGGCGATGATGCCCGGCCGGTCCGCCACCACACATCGCACGTAGTGCGGGGCCACGAAGTCTGAGACGACCGCGGACAACGCTGGTGAGGGCGCATCGCTCACGGCGTTCGGATACGACCCGCGCGGTCCCCGTCGGGCAATGGCCTCGAGGTCGGACACGACGGCGCAGGCCGTGGGCTCGCCACCGGCCCCGAAGCCAGAAAACGCGGTCTCGCCGCCAAAACGTCCTTCAACGATGACAATATTTTGACTGCCCTCGACCCGCGCGAGCATCGACGCGCGAGGCACGAGCGCGGGTTGTACCGACGCCAGTACTCCAGACGCCTCCGGCAGAGCTTCGACACGGGACACCTGTCGGATTGTGCACCCAAGCCGCGCGGCGTAGACAAAATCCACAGCCTCCACGGTGCGAATGGTGCGCAAGGGGATGTGGGTGACGTCGACGGGGCGGTCGAGACCCACGGTGGCCAGAATGGCAAGCTTGGCTTGCGCGTCGTAGCCATCGACATCCGCGGTCGGATCCGCTTCGGCAAAACCTAGCAACTGCGCTTCCTCGAGCGCGGCGGAAAACGAGGCGCCGTCGGTCTCCATACGCGTCAAGATGTAGTTGCAGGTGCCGTTCAAGATACCCAGCACCCGGAAGAGCGAATCTCCCGCCAAGCCTTCCTGTAAGCCCTGGATGATTGGAATCCCGCCCGCGACCGCAGCCTCAAAACGCAAGGACTGCCCGTTGCTCGCGGCGATCAAATCGAGCTCCGGCCCGTGATGCGCGATGACTTGCTTGTTGGCCGTCACGACCGATTTCCCGGCGGTGAGGGCGTTCTGAATCCACTCTCTTGCGGGGTCGAGACCGCCGAGCGTCTCGACGACCACATCGATATCCGCGGCGAGGATGTCGCCGTAGTCCTCGGTCCACACCACCGAGGACGGCACCCATCCCACGCGTTTCCGCTCGATCTGCCGGTTACAGATGTGGCTAAGACGAAGCGACGGATGCTCGCCGTCACAGATGATTCGTGCCACCGACTGCCCCACGGTGCCAAAGCCCACAATCGCAACCGTGAGCGTTGGTCGGTCTTCTCTCATCGATGTTCTAGACCCGTCTCAAGAAAAAAGGCCATCATCTCGCGAGGGACGATGGCCTCTCCGATACCCAAGAGCTCGAGCGGCGATATCATCCGTCCCGCGTGGACGGACCGATCGCACTCTACGACTCAGACGATCTGTAACTTATACCGTCTGCCTCTTTCGCAAGTCAAACAAGCGGATGTCCCGGCCAATACTGCTAACGTTCTCCGACTGGTAAGACCTTCGGCCCAGCGCCGTCACCCCCAGAAAAGCCCGTGACAATTGACTTGACGATCCTCGTCGCATATCTCGCCACGATGGTGCTGTTCGGCGTGCGAATGTCTGGTCGCGTCACGACCGTTCGTGAATATTTCTTGTCGGGCGGCCGCGTGCCAACGTGGGCGCTCTTTGCTTCCATCGTCGCCACCGAAACGAGCACCGTTACCCTCATCAGTGTCCCGGGGTTCGCGTTCGGTGGAGACCTCACATTCTTGCCTCTCGCGGTCGGATATATTTTTGGCAAGATTCTGGTCGCGGTCTTTCTGATCCCGGCGTTCTTTCGCGGACGGTATCTGACCGCGTATCAGCTCGTGGAAGCCCGCTTCGGCCCCGTCGTCGGGCGACTCACGGCTCTCACGTTCCTCGCCAGTCGCTCACTCTCCGACGGGTTTAGACTGTTCGCGACCGGGCTCGTCGTAGCGGCGGTGCTCTCCACGTGGCCCGGCTCGACACGCCTCGCCGCACAGGTGACACCGGCGGGCGCGGACCCGGCCACGGTCTTGGTGGTTGTGGCGATTGGGTTGCTAGGCGTCATCACGCTCGCCTACACGCTCTTGGGTGGGATGCGCGCCGTGATCTGGACGGACGTCGTGCAACTCGTGGTCTATATGTGTGGCGCGATCATCGCCCTCGCGATTCTCTGGCAACACATCCCCGGGGGCTGGACCGAAGTGATTACGCGCGCTCACGCCGCGGGCAAACTCCGGGTCTGGGATCTGTCCCTCGACCCAGCCCGGAGCTACACGCTGTGGTCGGGTCTTGTCGGAGGAATGTTTCTGACCGCCGGCACGCATGGAACCGACCAGATGTTTGTGCAGCGCTATCTGGCCAGCGGCTCCGCCTCTAGCGCTGCTCGCGCCTTGGTCTGGAGTGGTGTCTTCGTGCTCGCGCAGCTAGGCGTCTTTCTCGCGATAGGTCTCATGCTCTGGGTCTACTACACGGGTTATGCGCCGGCGGAGCTCGCCGCGCTCACGGTTGACGGGGTCGTCCGGACGGACCGTATCTTTCCAGCCTTCATAGTCGATCACTTGCCGATCGGGCTTCGTGGCCTAGTAATCGCCGCCATTGTCGCGGCCGCAATGTCGACCCTATCGTCCTCACTCAACTCGTCTGCCGCCTCTACCCTTGGCGACTTCTACCAGCCACTCACTCGACGCGATCGGACGGAACAACACTATGTCCGGGTCTCACGCCTATTCACGGTCGGGTGGGCGGTCATACAAGTCGCCGTGGCGGTGGGGGCGATTTGGCTGTCGCAACGTGTCGTCGACGAAGTTCTTGGCATCCAATCCTTTACCCTTGGTATCGTGCTCGGGACCTTCTGGCTCGTCAGGACATCTATTCGGAGTTCCCGGAGCGCGTTGACCGGAATTGCCGCGGGGGCGCTCATCCTCACCACGCTTCGACTGGGAACGGATGTATCGTGGCAATGGTATGTCCTGGTCGGTTCCATCAGTACCTGGGCGGTCGGGTGCGCCGCCGCTCGTTGGGGTGAGCCGCCGGACGCGGCGGCGGGGTCAACCGACACATCGGCCTCAACTACGACATGAGCCCCCAGGACCGGTTCTCGGCCGCGCGCCGCGTGCTACGTGAAGGCGTGACACGCGCGTATCCCGGTGCCGTCGTCGAGGTCGGCCGTCGCGATGGCATCCTGTGGGAGGAGGCGTTCGGGGTCGTCAGCGAAGACATGCAAGCACGGCCGACCACTCTGGACACCGTCTTTGACCTTGCTTCGCTGACAAAGGTTCTCTCCACAACCGTATTGATAATGATCGCGACGGAGCGGTCTCGGCTAGACCTTGACGCCGCCGCGGCCGAACGATTGCGAGAGTGGAAGGGTCACGATCGTGAGACGGTCACGCTAGCCGATTTTCTTGCGCACACGTCAGGACTGACGGCCCACCTCCCTTTCTTTCGGGACCACGGAAGCCGGGCCGAGTTTGAGTGGGCCATCTCCCGTCTCGCCTTGGAGTACGCCCCCCGCACCAAGTCGGTCTACAGCGACCTCGGTTTTATCCTCCTGGGTTTTGTCCTGGAGGACATACTCGGCGACACGGTGGACCGCAGCTTCTCCCGACTGGCCACCGCGCGATTTTGGCCGGACATCAGATTTCGCCCGGACCTCGGGATGCGGCGCCGGTGCGCTCCGACGGAAGTCGATCCATGGCGTGGGAGGCGGTTGGTCGGCGAAGTCCACGATGAGAACGCGTGGGCGCTGGGTGGTGTCGCCGGGCACGCTGGGCTGTTTGGGACCGCAACCGCGGTAGGACGAATCGCGCGAGAGGTTCTCGGGGCGTTGCAAGGAGAGGACACCTTTGTCCGCCCGTCCACGATGAGGGCCTTTGTCCTTCGCACGACAATCCCACACAGCACACGCGCCCTTGGCTGGGACACGATGCAACCGACATCGTCGTGCGGCACGCGTATGTCTGCCAAAGCTATTGGCCATACAGGTTTCACCGGAACCTCGCTCTGGATCGACCCGTCTGCCGACGTCTATGTTGTGCTGTTGACCAATCGAGTCTGCCCGACCCGGGCCAACAACCAGCTCCTCGCGATTCGCCCTGCGTTCCACGACGCGGTCTTGACCGCGCTGGAGTCCTAGAACGCACCATCTCGTGGCAGCTGCTCTCGATGACGGGAAACTCGATCGCGCTCACGCCGCTTGACTGGGTCGTCCTGAGCGCTGTGCTGCTGATACCCGTCCTGGTCAGTCTTCGCTACTATCGACACGCCGGATCCAGCGTCCGGCAGTTCTTCTTGGCCGGACGGGATCTGCCCTGGTGGCTCGCCGGCACCTCCATGGTGGCCACGACATTCGCCGCTGACACGCCGCTCGCAGTAACCGGACTCGTCGCCGCGAACGGGATCGCCGGAAATTGGATGTGGTGGAATGCGGGGCTCGGGAGTATGCTCACGGTCTTTTTTTTCTCACGACTGTGGCGACGTGCGGGCATCGTCACCGACGTCGAGTTCGCGGAGCTCCGATACAGCGGACGACCGGCCGCTGTTTTGCGCGGCGTTCGAGCCTTCTACCTCGGACTCCCCATCAACTGCCTCATCATCGGCTGGGTCAACCTCGCGCTGGCCAAGGTCCTCTTCATCACCCTGGGATGGGATCGGCTGACAGCGGTCTTTGTCGGGTTGGGCGCCACCGGCGTGTACGCCTCGCTGTCCGGTTTGAGGGGCGTGGTCATCACTGATGTGATCCAGTTTGGGTTGGCCATGGTCGGTTCAGTGGCGCTCGCCTGGTTTGCACTCTCGGTCGCAGAGGTCGGCGGTCTCGACGGCCTTGTGGCCACGCTCCCAGCGCACACGTTCGAGCTACTGCCGACGATCGGTGAGGATGCTGCGGCTTCCCTGACTGTCGGAACCGACACATTGGCTCTGCCGCTGGCCGCTTTTGTTGCGTATCTGGGCGTACAGTGGTGGGCGAGCTGGTATCCGGGCCAAGAGCCGGGTGGCGGGGGCTACATCGCCCAACGGATGATGTCCGCTCGTGATGAACGGCACGCACTCTTCGCCAGCCTCTGGTTCACGGTGGCCCACTATTGCATTCGGCCGTGGCCGTGGATCCTGGTCGCGCTCGCGTCTGTCGTGTTGTATCCGGGATTGGCCGATGCTGAGTCGGGTTACGCCCTCGTCATCCGCGACCATCTTCCGTCCGGCTGGCTCGGCTTGCTGATTGGCACTTTCTTCGCCGCCTATATGTCGACCGTTTCTACTCAACTCAACTGGGGTGCCTCGTATCTGGTCAACGATGTCTACGCCCGATTTATCCGAGGAGGCGCATCCGACCCCGAGCTTGTGCTCGTCTCACGAGCCGCGACGCTCACGCTCATGGTGCTCAGCGGTGTCTTGACCTTTCATCTGGACAGCGTGCGACAGGCATGGGAATTCGCGCTCGAATCCGGGGCCGGGGTGGGTCTCGTGCTCATTCTCCGATGGTATTGGTGGCGCATCACCGCAACGTCGGAAATCGTCGCCCTCGTCGCGTCCGCGGCCGGATTCTTGCTATTGCGGAGCCTTACGGATATTCCGTTTCCTGATTCGCTACTTTACCTCGTGCCGTGGACAACCGGTTGGTGGTTGCTCGCGACCTGGCTTGCATCACCGGAGCCAATGCACCACCTCGTCTCATTTCATCAACGGGTGAGTCCCGAAGGACCCGGATGGGGCCCGGTCATCGAGGCCGGGCAGATTCGGGCTCCGCGGTCTCTGAGGCGCCCGGCACTGGAGTGGATCGCCGGATGTGTACTGGTCTACGGCATTCTGCTCGGAGTCGGAAATGCCCTCTTCGGGTCGGCGGCAACAGCCGGCGTATGTCTTGCCATCGCTACGACCGCTGCCGCATGGCTCTGGGTCCAGTATCGGGGGACGTCCTAGCAGCCCGTATCATGGTGAAAGTCCCGCTGCAGTCGAGCCGCAAGCGGCCGGGGTCTCGAGCCCGTCAACGGTCTGCTAGGGCTCGAGGCGCTCCCACCACACGGTGCCGGAGTTGACAAACCGCTCGTCGTCGATCGACACCTGCCGCCGGATGCGGAAGGCACTCGGCGACGTCATATAGGTGCGGCCTCGTACGCGCACGCGCTGGCCATGACGAATGATCGAGGGTGCCTCCCAGTGATGGGACGAGTAGCCGCCTGGGTCTCCTCCAATTGGGCCGGTTTTCACGAGCTGGAACCCGCGGCTATCCTCTTCGATCCGAACCAGGTACTTGGCCCGGCGGTCATACACGAGAAGGGACTCGATCTCGATCGGCTCGTCTCCGATCGCCCCGGTCGTGGTGCTCTCATACGTGCAGCCATCCCGATACCGGATCGTCTCGGTGCCAAGAAACTCCCCTGCGCCCAAGGGTGACTCCGGAAGCACGCCTTCGATTTTCCAGGTCCCGATAAAGTAGTGCGGGTCGAACGGTGCCGAATCGTCTCCTTGTTCTTCACCCTCGACTCCGACCGTTGGTCGTCGAAGCCTATTCAACCCATCGATCAGATCAAGTTCTTGCCTGGTCAAACACTGTCCGGAGACCGGTGTCTCCCCCGGTTCGAGTTTGACAATCGGCTCGGCCTCAACTTCGGCTGGGCTTTGTGCATGCACGATCGAAGATGCCGCGCCAACCACCACCGTCCCGAAGATTCCGATTCCGAGCACGACGCTCACCATGCGCCGCAACGACGGCGGCCTCATTCTTCCGCCCACCATGACTTATTGCGCGGCCTCGCAGTCGTCTCTCAACCCCACGACGGCCAGCAGGTTGATACGTGCAGTCTCATCGGTCTCAATCAACAAACCTTTGACCAATACTGTATGTCCCGGCCGCAGATCGCCCGTTGCGTTCACTTGGTCGGGGGTGGTGAACGCCGCGCGCGTCCCGGACCGCAACAAGCCGTCTGAATCCAGGAACTCGGCAATCCCGACCAGTTCGAACGCTTTTACCCCAAGGGCTGTCGCGCGGGCTTCATCGACCTGGTCGCGGTTGAACACGCCGGCTTCACTCACCACCGGTTCCGGACTACGCGTCAGCCACCACGGCCCGTCGGGGCCTCCTCGCTGCTCAACGCATCCGACCGTTTCGACGACGTCGACCTGACCGGAGCGAGCCGCCGTCCCTTGCGAATCAGCGTCGTCCTGCCCGACGCCACTGGCATCGCTTACTGTCGAAAGGCCAGACGACGACCAGAGCACAGCCCACGCCAAAACCACCCGCAGCGCCACGACCCAGCGACGACCAAGTCGTCGTCCTGCAGCGTTCGTCATGAGTGGTCAGTCCTCTAGGTTTCGATCGATAGCCGTCAGTCTCGTCCGTACTTGTAACTAGTCCTGACTGCCGCCCTCGTTGGTATCGAGCGAGGCCTCGGACTCGCGCACGTATCGCACGTTGGTAAGGAACATGTCATCCCAGCTTTGCTCCGACCAATACACCTCTTTGTGTGGAGCCGGGTTGAGCCTATTCGCATTCGAGTTGTCGTAGCGTGCGATCGCCTTGATAGTACTCCCCGCTGGCGCTTTGATCGGCTCTGTCAGCTCATACTCAAACTGCCAGTCAAAGTTGTAGTTGGGAACACGAAGCAAGACTTGCTCTCGCCCATCTGGATAGGTCAGCACGTACGTGAAGTCCTTGCCGCGGACATGCGCGTGGACGAACAAGCTTTGAATGACCGAGTCGTATTGCAGCGCGCCGATCCCGGTGACAGTCCAGTTCGCGTCGTTGGCTGGAATCGTTCCCAACAACGGGTTGAGGCCCTGTCCCACTTGACGCCGTCCAGCGACGGCGCGTTCCTCGGGTGTCAGCGGCGGAGGCGCGATCAATTGTGCGCCCTCCGAGGTGTACTCCCGGAGAGATAGCGACCGCTCGCGTTGAGAAGCATCCTCGGTCGCCAGCCACGCCCCGACCGAGGGTCGGGCTCTCTCTGGCTGACCGGTGGCCTGATAGTGCAAATTCCAAATTATGTAATCGAAGAGGTCCCCGCGGATCTCCCGTGACTGACCAGGCCGGGCCACCGCCGCCCCCACTCCCGGGATATATGGACCGAACCCGGCGCGCGCGCGTGCCCTCTCCTCAGCGTCGACGCTGCCTCGCGCCGGGCGGTTGGCCCGCAGCGCCTTTCGCTCAGCCGCTACGGCGTCGGCTTCGGCGTCAGGGTCCGGGACCGGCACGTAGTCCACCGTCGGCCCGCCTGGCCACGCCGGACCCGTTCCAAGCACCATTCCAGGCGGCATGTTCACAAGCCCGGTGGTGATGTGATGGGTCGCGGCGTAGTTGCCGGGTCGCACCTGAGTCGCCGCGACACGCATCGACTCGTCAAATGGAAGAGGTGAGTACAGGTTAAAGTTTGGAGTCTCTCCGTCTGCAGGAACTTCCCACTCGATCGGAAACTCGATGACATAGTCAGGGTCCAACCCCGACGGATGGCTCCAACCAGCATCGGAGAAGCGCGGCGGCTCTGGCGCAACCCCGTCTCCCTCTGGAGCGCCGCCGTCGACCCAGGCCACGATGGTCTCGATCTGGCTATCGCTCAGACTCGTGTCATTTAAAAAGGCGCCAAAGCGTGGATCGGCGAACCATGGTGGCATCTCGCGCGATGCCACCTTCGATTTGATTGCTCGCGCCCACGGCCTCGCGTCCGTATAGGACAGTAACGGCATCGGCGCAACCTGATTGGGTCGATGACAGCTTGCACAGTTGTTCAACAGAATAGATCCGACATCCTGGTTATACGTCGGCGTCTCTTCTGCGCTGGCCGGAAGCGTTGCGCCGGCCAATCCGACCCCCGCTACCACCAGTCCGATTCCAACGGATGTCCGGGTTGTCTGCATCGATCTACACTCCTATCTGGCCTGGCGGGCATGAATCGCGAGCCCAATCCTTCGCGTCATACACGTGCGTTCACATCGTAGCGCACCTCGTCAGTTCGCACCAACCTCTCGAACCAACGGTCGCCCCCGAGAGCCGGCGGAGCTCCGCCGGTCAGCTACCTACCGCCCCGACCGAACAGCCTTCGGTCATCTTCGCGCGGCTGCCCTCCCGGTCCTTGTCGAGACTCTCTCGAACCGATGCCGTTGTCGCCCGCGCCCTCCCCGGGTTGAATCTCGGTCGGTGCGTAGACAAAGACCCACTCGCTATACTTCCGACCGCCGTTGTAAACTCGGAGCGAGTCGTCTAAGCTCGCGCTCACGACGCCGACGATGCCGCCTTGTGCAGGCCGGCTAAAGTCCACGCTGGGGGCGGCTCCGTCAGGTTGACCGGAGGCACCGGCCTCACTCTCAAAAAACAACGTCCGGTCTCCTGCGTTGCCGCGATCCTCTTCAGGCGTGTCCGGGTCACGACTCGATTGCGCCAACTGAGACCGAAAGACCATCAAGAACTCGCCGTCCTCGTCGGCGGCGGCCATGGGGTCGCGATACGGACGGCGAAGGAACCGCTGGTCAACGAGTGTCTCGAGATCCGTCGGATAGGCCCCAACATATTGGCGCTGATACAACTCGATCGCCCGCGCGTATTGCTCGCCTCGAAAGATGAGCTCCGTTTCGCGCTCACGCTTGGCCAGTAGGCTCCACGCCGGGACCAGAACAGACAACAACACGCTCATGACGCCAATTGCGACGAGTAGACCCGCCATTGCAAAACCGCGTGTGTCGCCACTCCAGATACGGGGGCGCCGCAGGTTACCAGTCGCTATACGGGGTTCCGTCGAGTGCCGTGCCTTCATGGTTCGTTTTTACGTCGAAGACGCCCTGCGCAATCGGAGCGGAGGGGTCTGGCTCGGCCAGGATCGGCTCCCAGTCGGCCACTCCGGTAAACGGGTCGAGGGGTAGCGAGCGGAGATATCCATCGCCCACCAACGCCGCTAGACTGGCTGGATACCCTTGCTGGTCGGCGTAGTACTGGTCAATCGCGTCCCGCATCCGAAAGAGATCCTCTTTGAGCACCGCTTCTCTGGATCTCGTAATGGCGGACCGATACCCGACAAGCGCCAACGTCGACAGCACCGTCACCAACGTGATGACGATCATGAGCTCGATCAGCGTCCATCCCATGTCCGCCCGATGTCGAAGCCTCACGGTCACCACTCCCTATAGGGTGTGCCGTCCAAGCCGGTACCCCGCGACGTCGTATACACGTCATAGACGTTGTCGCCGCCCCACGACGTTGCGGTGGGGGAATCATCGTAGGCCCGCAATCCCCACTCTCGGCGTTTCGTGAGCGGGTCCATCGGAATTCGGCGAAGAAATCGTATTGTCTTACCACTCGCGTCGTTGACGGCCTCGACGCCCTCGACCAAGGTGTCGAGGTCAGGCGGATACCCTTCGTTTTCCGAATTGAGGTTTGCTCCCCCGATGGCGCCGGTGTCGACCGCGTCCTTGAAGCGATCGATAGCTGTCCGAATCTCGCGAAGAGCCCGCCGCAGTTCAACTTCGTGTTGCCGCTGAATGGTGACTCGACCGAGAGGCATGACGGCCGACGCCAGGATGAGGAGAATCGCGCTGACGACCAGCAGCTCGACGAAGGAGTAGCCGCGCGCGCGGCTGAGCCGCGACACCAGACTCATCCGCCGGGCAGGCGGATTCATCGCACGCTCACGGTTGTTGGCTCAAAGTCCAGGGTCAACGGTGCGCCGGACGGTGTCAACGCCATCCCATTCGGCGACAGAATCGTCGACCCTGCCCCGATCGCATCGAACACGATGGCCGCCACCAAGCCCTCTCCAGCCGCTCCCGTGAGGTCGTCCGTCCGCGTGAGCGCCACGTCGACGCGGCCGGCAGCAGCATCGAGGTCTTGCGCAAATGTCACGGCGACGCTGCCTTGGCGCATGAAGCTGCCTTCCTGCACGGTTCGCACGCGAAGCAGAGAAGGGTCGAAGGTCAGACTCAGACTGAGGGTCGACAGTTGAGAGGCGCCCCGGATAGAAATCGGCACTGTGTATGGCCCACCGCCAACCATGAAATCGGTCGCGGGCGGATTGACGCCAACCGCCGTCCCAAACGTGGGCCGTGGGCTCCCCGGAAGATACGTGGGGTCTGATGTCGACTCCGCGGGAAGCACCGGCGTCGGGGACAGCCCGGTGACGTCCGGCGCGGCACCGGCTGGACCTAAGCCAACGGCTGGTGCGACTGCCGACACGCCCGGATTGCTCGCCCCTGCACTTGCGGACGGCGACGCGGGTGATTGAATCAGCGGCGGCGGTCCGGTCACCCCCATGTTGGCCGAGGTCCCGATATAGACGGGGCTGACGTCTTGCGCCGTCAACTCATGCGTACGCACGATGCGTGGGGTCAGCAGCATCACCACGTCGGTCTGTTTGATCGAGTCTTCGTTAGCCGAAAACAGCTGCCGGATAATGGGGAGTTCGAAAATACCGGGGAAGCCGCGAAGGGATCGCCGCTCCTCTTCGCGGAGGAGGCCGGCCAACAGATTGGATTCACCGTCCCTCAGACGTATTGTTGTCTGAACCTTACGGGTCCCAAACGTGGGCAGCGCCTGCCCGGCGACGGTGATGTTGGGACCAAGCGTGCTGTTCTCGACCTCAAGCTCGAGAATGATTTCGTTGTCGTAGGTAACCCGCGGCGTCATGGTCAAGTTGACTCCGATCGGTCGATACTCGAATGACGTGAGCGGGTTAACACTCACGCCACCTGTGGCGATCGGGGTAAATGACGTCGAAGGGACCGGGATATCGTCACCGAGATTGAGCGTGAGCTCTGTCCCCTCTTGTCCGCGGAGCTGCGGCTGGGCCACAAGGCGCGTGTTCTCATCAGCCTCCAAAAATCTGACAACAGCCGCGGGCACCGCCAGATAAAAATCCGCCGGACTGAAGGCTTCGGACAGCACGTTGGCATTGAATGTCGCAGAGCCGGCCGCATCCGTATTCGACACGCCGGCCGGCACCGAGGTTGGCGAGAAGAGGCCGCCGATTGAATAGGACGCCAGGTCGAGACCGAATTCGCGAGCTCGGTCCCGATTGACTTCAAGAATCTCCACATCAACGATGATCTCCGCCCGCGGCTTGTCGTTGGCAGAGATCACTTTTGCGATCACTTCGGCGACGGCGGTGGTCGCGCGGACGGTGATCGTGTGCGACGTGGGGTTCGCGACAATCGCGGGTTGCACGGCCAGCGTCGGGGCCCTCACCACCTGCACGAGCATAGTAGCGAGCTCGGTGACGTCGGCGTGCGAGATGTAAAATGTCTGGATCACCTGCTCCGCGTATTGCGCGCGTTTTGGCGGCGTATCCGGAATCACGATCAGGCTGCGCGGACCACGTACCTTGTAGAAGTGCTCGGTCGCGGTGAGAATCTGGTCGAGCGCCTGAACGACGGTGACACCCTCGAGGGATACCGAATACGGCTGGTCGTTGAACGTCCGATCGTAGGTCACGTTGATGCCGGTGGCCGCGCCGATAAAGTCAAGAATATCGCTCAGCGCGGCCTCTTCGAATCGCCATGTCCGTAACTCGTCAGACGCCGGGTCAAGAAGGGGGGGCTGGTTGTCCGCGCGAGCCTGTGCTTCGAGCTGTTCGAGAGGTGACGGAGGCTGGGCGGCCTCGACCATGTCTCGGATCCTTCGCTGGAGCGCGGCCGCGATGGACATCAGTCCGCCGTTTGTCGGGTCATACTCGCTGGCCCGGCGATACTCGGCCAGAGCGGTCGGAAGGTCGCCGCGGGACTCCAACGCGCGCGCGGTCGCCACATGAGCTTGTGCCGCGTTCTGCATGGCTCGTTCGAGTGCAACGCGCGCTCTCGCGTCATTGCGATTCTCTTGCACGGCCTCCCGAAAGTGGTTAACAGCCCCGTCCCAGTTGCCCTGGATCGCGGCTTCATCACCCCGATGGTAGGCCGCATTCGTGGTCACACATCCAGCGGACACGACGCCGACCGCAAGCAGACCCAACAAGACGACCCGCTGCGACCAGCCGAGGACGGAGGGGCAGGGCCTCGTCATACCGAACGGCCTCACTGTTCCTCCTCGTCGGTCCGCGCCCGCCCATCCGCGAGGGCCTCGATTAAATGTATTGCACCATTCCATAGCGTTCATCGGGACTGAGCGAGCTGGACCACATCGCGACGACCGTCGGCAATTGACTCGATCGCGACGGACATCGCACTCATCCGGAGTATTCGGTAGCGGCCTTCGATGATGTCGCCCGTTTGCCCGTGATACACATGGTCCCCGTCGGTCAAGACGGCGATTCGTTGAGCACTCTCGTTGGACTCGACAAAGCCGATTAACCGAAGGGACACACGCGCGGCCATCTGCGCCCGTCGTAGAGCCTCCGCGGCGCTAGGCAGGCTTCGGAACGACGGCGGCGCCGCCGGTTGCTCCGTCTGCACGCGCCGATCAAACCGAAAGGGGTTCCGAGGCTGCACCGCGACGTCGGGTCGCCCTCGGCTCAAGACGTTGAGACGCACGTTCACTACCTCTTCCTCTGCCGGTATATCGGTCGCGGCCCGCGAATCCACTACCCGGCCCGCCCCCGCGCCCGGAGGAGTCAAGCCACCTTGACACCCGGCCACGAGCGCGACCGCGAGTCCAGCCGCGATCCCAGCGCTCACTCGATACACCGTCCTCCCACGCGTTCTCGTCATGTCTCGCCCAGATTGCGGTAATACGTGGCGACACTGAGCACGAGCCCGAGCGCGGCGTCGAGCGACTCACTCTGACTCAGCACGATACGCTCGATCACCATGAACTCGGTGGAACTCTCGAGCGCATGCATGAAACGCCGGATGCTGACCCAGTCACCAGAAAGCACCATCGTCGTCTCGAGACTGGCCAATCGCCCGTCGTCATCGAACTCGTCTGCCAGCGTGACATTCCGGCGTTCCATGACGAGGCGATGCTCGTTCGCCAGGTCTGACAAACGCGCGTAGGTGACCGAACGGGCCGCCGCTAGCCCTACCGGTAGTACGTCGTCATAGAACTTGGCGAGCTGCTGTTCCAGCCTCGTCTTGTCGTCGCGCAGTCCCTCCGCCGCGCGATATTCAGCCTCGGCCGAAGCGAGATTCAGCGTGGCGCTGTGGGCTCGGAGTTGGGCCGTGGCGACCTGCTGTGTCAATGGATAGACAACAACGCCCCAGAGGGCGACGGTGCCACAGACCAGCATCACCACCGCACCGATGATCACCCGCTTCTCGGCGAGCACGCGTTGCAGAATCGTGGCGTTCATACGCTTGGCTCCGTCTCCGGACTAGCACTCTGCGCGACTCCGGCCGCTTCCGCGTCTGTCTCCACCTCATCGCTGACACCGATCGGTGGTTCGGCACTGACCCCGACATACTCGCCATCGAGCACGGCTCGGTAGCCTCCATCCTCCAAGATTTCTTCGCTTCTGACGAGCACGCTCGCGAAAGCTCCCGTCGACTCCAGCTGTTCGACAAAGAGAAGGATGGCCTGCTGGCTTCTTCCGATAATCCCGATGACGAGCCGAAACGCGGCGGCCTCGGGCTCGGGTCGCAACGACGTCAGCATCACACTGTCCGGCAGGGTGGATTCGAGAATGTTGAAGAACTCGGTCCACGAAAAGACGCGCCGGTCGATCAATCCATTGGCGACCTCGGTTGCCTCGGCTAGCGCCTCGAGATCATCCGGCAGCAACTCCCGGCGCAAACCGTCCGTCTGATTCTGGAGCGCGGACACCTGCGCTTCCTGCGTTTCGGCGGCAGCAGCGAGCCGCGCATTCTCCACCGCCAGGGTTTGCATGCGAAGCCCGCCGGCGACCAGCAGGCCCAGCGCCGCGATCCCAACCAGCGCCAGGCCAAGATGCACCGCCCGTTCGTTGTAGAAGGGACGCGTCGACAGATTCGAATTGAGCATGGTTCGCTAGTGCGTGGCCACTCGTCCTCGCAAGAGCAGGCCGACCGGTGCCGCCAGACTGGAAATCATCGACGGCGCGATTTCTGTTCCCCAGCGGAGGCCAGGATCCGACCACACGTCATTGACGCGGGTGTGAAGCCGTTCCTCCAACATCCGTCTGATTCGCCCACCGTCCGCGGAGGGTGCCGACGTCCCCTGCGCCGCCGCCGAAGTAGCGTCGACCAGAACGGAGCGCGTCAAACCACGTGCGCCGTTCCGCGCCAAGTGATCCTCGTAATACATCGCGGTCTGATAGACCAGGTCGGTCAACATCGCGTCCTCGGAAGCGGGACGATTGCGAAAGAAGATCAGGTGCTCTCCGCGCAGGATCGCAAGGGTGCAATATTCAGGGGCCAGATACATGAATAGCCAGTCGGCGTCATCGTCGGTCGGCGCGGTCAGAACCGTATTGATAAGGTTAAAGCTGGTCAGATCGACGACACCGGCGTGAACGCCGGCGTCGGCGCAGACGGACTCATAGGCCTGCACAATATCCCGCCGGACGAGCGTCACGACAAACTGGCGTCCTCGCTCTCCATGGGGCGCGCCCGAGGTATATGCCATCTGCGCCTCTTCCATCCGAAAGGGCACAGCCTTTTTGACCTGCCAGGCGACGAGTCGGTGCAGATCGGCACGCCGGGCCGGCACTTGTTCGAGCTGAACAAACGACACCTTGGCCACGGAATCTGGCACCGCCAGCCCCACTTGAGCTGGCCGCTTTGGCAGCTGGTCGAGGACGTTGCGCACGGCCGCCACGACGGCGTCCCGATCCCGTATGTTGTCGCTGGTCAGGTGGGGAGTCAGCGCGCCATCTGGCAGCGGCCGCCGCGCGTGGTGCGTCAGTCGCGGTCCCGCGCGTTCCCACTCGACCGTGGCCACCGAGACATGCGTCGCGGAAATTTCCAAGGCGGCGGTTACGCCGGGCGGGGCGAACGCGCCTCGCACGCGAGCCAAGATACTTGTCATTCGACGAAGGTCACTTTGTTGACTTCCCGAAGCGTTGTAATGCCGGCGAGCACACGGTCGATCGCGGCCTCCCGGAGAAAACGCATCCCCTCCTCGCGAGCGGCGTTCTTGATCTCCGAGGCGGCTTTTTTCGCCAGGATCAGCTCGCGAATCGAATCTGTGAGGTTGAGCAACTCGCAGATCGCCGTCCGCCCCCTGAAACCAGTACCGCTACACTCCATACACCCGGCCCCCTCGAAGAAGGTGTATTGGTCCGCGATCGCCGGGTCGAGCGCGGCCTCCTCAAGCGCCGCGCGCTCGACGGTCACCGGTCGCTTGCACTCGTGACAGATGGTCCTCACGAGACGTTGAGCCATAACGCAGTTCAGCGACGACACAAACTGATACGCCTCGACACCCATGTTGAGGAAGCGGCCCAGGACATCGATGACGTTATTCGCGTGCACGGTAGTAAACACGAGATGCCCCGTGAGCGCGGACTGAATGGCGATCTGAGCCGTCTCGGGGTCGCGAATCTCTCCCACCATGATCTTGTCAGGGTCATGGCGAAGAATTGATCGGAGACCCCGCGCGAAAGTGAGCCCCTTTCGCTCATTGATCGGGATCTGGGTAATGCCTCGGAGTTGATACTCGACCGGGTCTTCGATCGTGATGATCTTGTCTTCGCTCGACTTGATCTCGGCAAGGGCGGCATACAACGTCGTTGTCTTGCCGCTCCCGGTCGGTCCGGTCACGAGCACCATGCCATAGGGCTCGGCGATATATTTGCGAAACCGTCGGAGCTCATGGTCGGGAAGCCCAAGTATGTCCAGGGTGAGTTCGTGAAATTGCTCACTGATCGACTCTTTGTCAAGGATACGGATGACGGCGTCTTCGCCATGAACGCTCGGCATGATCGAGACCCGAAAGTCGATCGTCTTTCCCGGCATTTTGACTTTGAAGCGGCCGTCCTGAGGAACCCGTTTCTCGGCGATATCGAGCTCGGACATGACTTTGATCCGAGACAAGATCGCACCGTTATATTGCTTGTCGATTGGGCGCATGGCCGACTGGAGGACCCCGTCAATCCGATACTTGACATACACCGCGTCATCCTGGGTTTCCACGTGGATGTCGCTTGCCCGGCGCTGAATCGCAGAATAGATCATCGAGTCCACGAGACGAATGATCGGGGCGAGGTCCGAGTTCAGCCGCTCGACGGTGAGGCTTTCTTCGCCATCCTCCGTTTCGCGCACGACCTGAAGCTCGAAGCTCTCCGTCGCTTCGTCGAGAACTCGCTGAGAGCCTTCGCTTTTCTTGAGGATCGACTCGATCGCCGATACCGTGCCCACGGTCACAATGAGCGGTGCACTGAGCAGGCCAGACAGTTCGTCCAGCTTCGGAACATCGCTGGGGTCAGACACGACAACCACCAGGGAGTCACCCTCGCGGCGATGTGGCACAAATCCATACCGCAGCATGAGGTCGGCGGGAATAGACCGAAAGAGATCCTGGTCGACATTGAATTGCGTCATGTCGACATACTCGAGCCGATACCGCTCCGCGAAATGTCGTGCGGTCGTGACCTCGTCACCCGTCTCGGCCGCCTGCGTCGCGAGATAGAGATCCGTGGCTACCGCCGCGTCCGCCCGGTCTGCGGCGAGATGGTCTATGTCCGTCATGTCACATACGACCCGAGCTGAATCAATGGCATGTAGAGCGCAAGAAGCAAGACGGCGATAATCAGCCCCATAATCACCAGCAAGAGCGGTTCGACCATGGCCATGAATCGCGTGAGGGATGTCTCGATCTCTTCATCAAAGAAATCCGAGATGCTGTTCAACATATCCTGTAGCGCGCCCGTCGACTCCCCCACCTCGATCATCTTAATTGCTACCGGCGGGAACATGTCTCGTGTCTCGAGCGACTCTGATAACGCCCGCCCCTCCCGCACGTCGCGCGACACCGTGCTGAGCTGCTCACAAAAGTAGCGATTGCCAATCGCCCGCGCGGCCACATCAAGCGCACTCACGAGCGGAATCCCGCCCTTTATCAAGGTGGCGAGGGTTCGTGACAATTGTGACGCCGCAAACTTCCGAGCGAGACCTCCCACGCCCGGTACCCGCAGCAGGAATCGGTCGACCAACGCCCCGTGACCAGGGCGTCTGAGCCAGCTCCACCCGAGACTGACGGCGGCGAGAGTGCCCGCCAGAATCAGAAAAAAATACTGACTAAGCGTCCCAGAAACCGTCATGATCACCCGCGTGATCCACGGAAGCGTTGCCCCCAACCCCGAGTAAAAATCCGCAAACTGCGGGACCACCCGCAGCACGATGATCGCCACTACGACGACAGACAGCGCCAGCAAAATGATCGGATAGACCATCGCCGATATCGTCTTCTGACGAACACTCGCAATCATCCGAGCATAGGAGACATACCGACGCAGGATCTCCTCGAGGCTACCGCTCTTCTCGCCGGCCATCAAACAGGCCGTATACACCCTGGGAAACAGGTCGCCATGCGACTCGAACGCGTCGGAAAGCGAGGTCCCGCCGCGCACCTGCTCACAGACGTCATCCAGCACCGACGAGAACGTGTCGTTTTCCACCCGTTGTCGAAGAATGTCCAGCGATTGCACGAGTGGCATGCCTGCCGCCAGCAACGTGGCCAGCTCCTGATTGAAGACGGTAAATTCGTAAGGCCGCACTCGGCGGCGGCGGGGGAGCGAGAAGGAGGGCAAACTACCAACGCGACGCTTTGTCAGCGACAGGACCAGAAAGCCCTTGTCCTCCATCGCGCGACGCAGCTGCGTCTCGTCATCGGCGTCATAGACCCCCTCTGAGGTCTCACCCGTAGACGTGACGAGGCGGCAGTGAAATTCCATGATATGCCTCTCGAATCTTCAGCGGAACGCACGGTCACCGAAGACACTGGGGTGTCGCGGCCGCAGCCTGGCTCACGCTTCCTCGCGACACTCTCCTAGTCACTGTATCGGTTTCTACCCGCCGAAAGTGTAGAAAATGTCCACGCCAGAACCGTCGTGTTTGCAACGACTTACCGCCGCGCGTGAGGCATGACCCCGAATGAGGGCCGCCGCCATCCGACCCGCTGTACGAACGCCGTCGACGTGTAATTCTCGCGACTAATGGACCGCTGACAGCAGTCCCATGAGTCGCTCAAGATAGCGGATGGTCTCAGGAAAGGGTGGCACGCCGCCAAACTTCAGAACGGCACTCTCCCCGGCGTTGTAGGCCGCCAGCCCGTCACTCACCCCAAAGCGGTCAATGAGTGACCGTAGGTGACGCGTGCCGGCATCGATATTGGCCGCGGCATCGAGGGCGTTGTCCACTCCATGTTGCGCCGCAGTCGCCGGCATTAACTGCATCAGTCCTAACGCGCCCTTCGGGGACACCGCCGTCGGATCGTAGCCAGACTCGACCTCGATGAGGGCGTGCAGTAGATGTGTATTGACACCGTAAGTGTCGGCGGCCCGTTGGATGAGTCCCGCGAACGGCCGGGTCTGCAGGTCCGCATCAGAAACCCCCGGGAGACCGTATGACCCCTCCCCGTTGGATGAACGGTGATTCTCGAACCTCTCCACCAGCGACGGGTCACACCAAATCTCGCCCCCGTCCCGGAGTTCGAGGACGAGGTGGCCGGCTTCGTATCGGTGACCCGCTATGGCGAGGGCCCGGCCGGACGAAAAAACGACGACCTCGGACAGCGCTGACGGCGGTGCCAGCGCTTCTCCTGCCGCACCGTCAACGATGCCCAGCATCCAGACGAGTAAACAGAGGCCGCGACCGTTCATCGTGGTCCGATAAAAGCATAAAAGACTCGCACCCCGAGCGCGCGCTCATCGCCCGGACCACCCGCCAAATCGGCCGGCACAAACGTGCGGTCAACATCGAGCACAAGCGTCACCGTATCGTCTTGCCCCAACACTTCAGCAGCCAAAGCGATTTCGTATAGCTCGCGCACGGGCGCGGACACTTCCGTTTCAAAAACAACCTGATCGCCAATCCGGATGTTCACACGTTGCGCAGGTTCAAACAGGTCTGTCCTCCCATCGAACTCGAGATACAACACCGCGTCAGAACGAGGATTCCGGAAGGACAACCCGGCTCGCTCACCGGTCCAGCGCCATCGATCGCCAGTGGCAGGGCTGAACTCAGCGTCGTGCCAGCCGTCTTGATAGACCAAGAAGCCACTCTCCGGCTGAGGCTCCAGCGACACCGTCGTACCGCGGTATGCGCGCTGCCCGAGGTCCTCACCGGCGAGCGGAAGCCGTTCCCCCGTCGTCAACGAGTACAGACCGACCGCCACCACGCTCTCACCAATGTATGGATACATTGGTATTCGCACCTGGTGCGAATACGAGACCGTCTGGCCGGGCTGCCACTCGGTGGTCGGAACAGCCGGATCGTGGTCCGCCGCCCACATCATCTCGCCGTTACCATCGAGAAAATGTACCATCACCCGGTAATCCTCGGACAATGGCGTGTGGGCGGGCGACACCACGAACTGAAACGAAAAGGTCGCAGGCCCGCCCAGCGGTATTGCGTCGCGATCCAGCTCCACGGCGACCGTCGCCACTGGTTCGCGCCCGTCGGTATCTCGACACGACGCGGTGACAGTTATCAGAACCGCGGCGCCAGCGGCCCAGATGAGCAGACGAAATGGGAGAACACGGCGAGACATACGGAGGGCTTCAGGCAGAACCACCAACCGGTAAATCTGCGATATTACTGTGTTGTCGCGCCGGTTCGCAATGTGCTAACGTCCTGGCCGCACGTGGCGCCAGGTGATGTATTCCCCCGGTACGATCCGTGTGAGGGCCTTGCATGACGCTTGAAGCGCTCGGGATGGTAGAGACAAAAGGGCTCGTCGGCGCGGTCGAAGCGGCCGACGCAATGGTTAAGGCCGCCAACGTGGTGCTGGTGGGCAAGGAATACATCGGGGCTGGCTATGTCACCGTGATGGTCCGGGGTGACGTCGGAGCTGTCAAGGCCTCGACCGACGCCGGCGCGGCCGCCGCGCGGCGGGTTGGAGAGCTTGTCTCTGTCCACGTTATTCCCCGGCCCCACACGGAAGTCGAGAAGATCTTGCCAAAGATTAAGGATGCCGCGAAGTAAGCCCGCAACGCCCAGCATTCTGCCGAGCCACTAGTGGAGAGCCCCCGCGATCGCGACCTCGCGTCCATACGCGAAGCCCGCGATGCGGCTCGTCACGCGCGCGCCGCGCAAGATCGACTCGCCGAGTTTTCGCAGTCGCACATCGACACAATCGTC
>Ga0310123_10000579_pt1 | contig 32332 bp, 28 predicted proteins | sample CB6_AW_1057_MG_FD_203505 | JGI IMG/M metagenome (GOLD analysis project Ga0310123, IMG submission 203505) | Marine microbial communities from Western Arctic Ocean, Canada - CB6_AW_1057 | ecosystem: Environmental > Aquatic > Marine > Oceanic | place: Canada: Western Arctic Ocean | collected... | reverse complement strand
CCTCTTCCACTGCGGCAGCCTCTTCCACTGCGGCAACCTCTTCCACTGCGGCAACCTCTTCCACTGCGGCAACCTCTTCCACTGCGGCAACCTCTTCCACTGCGGCAACCTCTTCCACTGCGGCAACCTCTTCCACTGCGGCAGCCTCTTCCACTGCGGCAACCTCCTCCGCTGATGGCGGTGGATTGCGCTTTCGCTCTGCCGCCGCCAGTCGTTCCTCTTTTTCAATTCGCAAACTTTCGACGTCTGCAAAATTGACAATTGTGTCGCATTGTTCCTGCGTCAGCCCACCCAATTCCGCCAGCTGATCGGGTTCGATAACCGACAGGTCGTCAAAGGTGAAGAATCCCTGAGACACCAGGTTTTCCACCAGTTCCGGTGCCATTTCAGGTACAACGCTGAACGCTTCTATCGAAACATCAAGTTGTTCGTCCAGTGACTCCTGGGTCATCACATTGATGTCCCAGCCTACGAGCTTCGAAGCCAATCGCACGTTCTGGCCTCGACGACCGATCGCCAGAGACAACTGGTCATCGCGCACCAGGACCAGTACCTTTCCGAGCATTGGACAAAGGATCACATCTTCAACTTCCGCCGGCTGCAGGGCGTTCGGTACAAGAATCCGCAGCGAATCATTCCATCGAACGATATCAATTCGTTCTCCGTTAAGTTCCTCGACGATACCCCGGATTCTTGCTCCACGCACACCAACACATGCTCCAACGCAGTCGACTGACGTGTCATTGGAAGAAACGGCGACCTTGGATCGATAGCCCGCTTCTCGAGCAATTGAACGCACCTCAATGACATGGTCACTGATTTCCGGGATTTCCACTTCGAACAACCGTCGTACGAAGTCCGCGTGAGTTCGTGAAAGGATTACTCGGACGCGTGATCCGGACTTACGAACATCCAGTACGGACGCCCGTACACGATCGCCGACGCGGTAAGTCTCTTTCTGGATCTGTTCGCTCCTGGGCAGGATGGCTTCCAGCCTGCTCAAGTTTACGATTACGGTACCGCGATCAACACGAGTCACACTGCCCGACACAATCTGGCTCTTGAAATCCATGAATTCTTCGTAATGGGCGTCGCGTTCAGCCTCGCGAATTTTCTGGATCATCACCTGCTTGGCGGTCTGCGCTGAGATCCGACCAAGCAGGTCTCCCAGCAGGTCAGGTTCCAGCTGTGCACCATCACACGACAGCGACGGCTCGCCGCTGATCCGATCCACCTGCACAATCAGCTCCTCTTCTTCGGAAAAGTGCTTTCGTGCTGCTGAGAGGATCGCCTGCTCAATCCCTTCGAAGACGATCTCCATATCGATCAGCTTATCACGATGAATCGCATCCACGATCCGCAGAATTTCGGGTCCGTTCATGGTCAAGAGCCGTTCAGCAATGACGCCATAACAAAAAAAGTGGGACAATGTCCCACTTTTGCAGTACCGCTGACCGTCTTTCGACGGCCCGGCCCAACCGGCCTGACCATGCACCTCTCGTGAATGAAAGAACGAAATTCTTCCCCGAAAAAGCACACGTCAGGTGACAGCGTTATTCACATTTCCATCTTCACTTCCTCGGTCCCGGACGGTGAATGACATCACCCGCCGTTGAGAAAACTGAGTCCGGAGCAACTCGGAGCAAACCCCGAGCACACAGTGGAAACCGAAACAATAGTCTTCAGGTTTCAATCTGTCAACAGTCCGGAACCACCCGGCGAAACCTGGGTGAAATAACGGCAGTAGCCATTCACCGCCGCGGACAGACCCACTGGATCATTGCCCTTGAACGCAGTCACGGACCATCTGGCGAGCTGACTTGTATGCGTGCTTTACCGTAAAAACGCGTGATTCGATTTGTTCGGCACTGAAGTATCGTCCCGGTTCACTGTTGGGCAGTCCGGCAAGCGACATGGTCAGCGGCAAAAGGTCCAGAAATTCTTTGTAGCGACGTTGCTGTTCAGACTGTTCAGACTGTTCAGACTGTTCAGCCATGGATTGGTCCCTCCGAGAAGACCTTGCAGACGGCGTAGAATCCGGGACTTCACGGGTCCCCGGATCTTTCCTTCAACGGCCGCTGTTAAGAACTTTTGCGAGCGTTCCACCAGTTCAACACGATCACAGGCTGGCTCGTATGAACACGCACTCCCAAAGGGGGCACTCTGCAAATCTGTGACTCAAAATTCCAATCAGCGAAGACACAGAAAAACGCTGTGGCCGGGCCGCTCCTCTTCAAACGGCTAACGCAACTTCATCAGCTCGGTATTCTATCCCGGACGGCGCTGAGTGTACTGGCGGATGATGTCCGCAGCTGCATTGATGGGATCACCGTCATTCCCACCGCCACCTCCTGATTCAGTATTCGGCTCGGATGGTTCTTCCACCACACCCGTTTCTGACGGATCCGGCAACAATACTCCCGGCACCCCGGTCCCAGGCTGAGATGGAGCGGTCGGTGCAGGCTGTTGCGGATAAACAGGTATCTGTCCTGATATCATGGGCTGCGGTTGCGGAGGGTATCCCGGAGGGTAGATTGGCATTGGCATTGGCATTGGCGGCTGGGACTGGTATGGATACCCGCCGTACATCTGGCCGGGGAACCCCATCTGTTGCGGCATCATTGGCTGGTAGAGAGTCTGTCCCGGCATCATTGGCTGCTGGGGAATCACGGTCGTGTCGCCCGTGACCGGTTGCGGATCGTCAATCGCCACTGGGTCCTGCTGGGTTGCTGCCGCACGTGAATTGGCCGCCCCTGTGTTCTGCCCCGTCGGGCTGTCTGAAGGTAACGGTATTTCCATCACAGTTTTTGTACCGGAAACGACCGTCTCCTCACCGACTCCCGATGACGAACTGAGCGCTCGGAACTCAAACTCAAGATTCCCAACGACAACTCTGTCACCAAGGTTGAGAGTTGTCTCTTTGACAAGTCTCTTACCGTTCACCGTCGTTCCATTTGTACTGCCAAGATCTCGTAATCGGACTGAATATTCATCGCTGGAGAATACACAGTGATGCCGGCTCACGAGTTCACTATTCGGGCGAAGCTGACAATCACTTTCACGCCCAATTAAAAACTTACGCCGGTTCAGACGGATCACTTGTCCCGAATGTTTTCCGCTGATGACACGCAGCTCAGCTTCGATCATATGTTTCGGCCACTTTCAAAACCACGACGCGTAATCCAGCAGAATACGAACTATTGAATCTATGGCAATTCCAAGTCACCAAGTAACCGTTTCGCCGGATGAACCAACACAGCACGCCACAGTATGACCACTCTGGCATGTAAGATAAATATCGTCCAGCCACGAAATCAGCCGTCCATGCAATTTTCACCGCCCGTTAATCTGAACTTCATCTGAAAATTTAGCTTCCAGAGAGGATGACGTAAGACACCCAAGCATTTGTCAGCTCGTTTGTGAATTACGCAAGACTCCAATTTGCGAGTCGCCGCATTGATTTGCGTCTCGTCCGACTGAACTCCCATCGTCGAACGCGAAATGACGCTCCCGGTCCGTATAATCGGATGCGATCTGGCCAGAGCCAATCAATGTTGCCAGTCGACCTGGCAGCATGTCAACAAATGCCGACAACTCGAATGCTGGAAACAGGTTACAGATGCCCGACAGATCCGGAAGTAAGGAAGAAGCCTTCAGCAAGACACTTCCGTGCTGCAGGATCGTTCCTCTGCGACGCCGTTGAGCACTTCCCGTAATTTTGGGGCGGCCCGTGATTCCATTGCCGGATGCAGCTAAATCTCTGGGATCTGTACGCAGAAAACACAGGAATGGTTCTTCCTCATTACCCGCGGGAGCGTCAGGTTCGGCAGCCTGCATCGGAATATCTGAACGAAAGTCAGTATTGGCTCCGCAAACCGCTAGGACCTGCGAAATGGTGCGATGCATGAGTCTATAAAGCCGAATCGGGTCATACCGGATCGGGTGAGTTCGCGGAATGACACATGAATAGGTTAGCTCATGATGATGCAGAATGGCGCCACCGCCAGTCAGTCGTCGCACTCGTGGACATCCAGTCAAAGTCTCATGTGCCATTAAATCATCTGACTTCTGGAAGTAGCCAAGTGATATTGTGGGTTCCGACCATCGATAAACCCTCAGGACCGGGGCCGCTGGCTGCTCATCTGCAGCCCGAAGGAGTGCTGCATCGAGTGCCATGTTGACCGCACCCGACAGCGGCACCGGATCAACGATAACCCTGCAGGCGGTTACTGATGGCGTCTTACCCACCACAGCCAGGGGCTTCCGAGGGAAATGGATTTCCCGCGCCACGTTCAAGCTCTGAAATCTTTTCAAGCCGCCTCGCGTGTCGCCCTCCTTCAAATTCCGTCGACAGCCAAATCTGCACTATCTGCTCGGCCTGCTGATCACTTAACTGATTGGCAGAAAGACAAATGACGTTCGCATCGTTGTGCAGGCGACTGTATTCAGCTGTCACTGTGTCATGACAGGGTGCCGCTCGAACTCCCGGGAATTTATTAGCTGTAATGCACATACCGATGCCGGTACCACAAATCAGGATTCCGCAATCGTGTTCGTCTGCGGCAACGGACGCGGCAAGCCGCGCCGCAAAGTCGGGATAGTCCACACTCTCTCCCGATTCCGGACCCAGATCATCCACGTCGAATCCCAAGCTTTCAATGACCTGTTGTAATCGGCCTTTCATTTGGAATCCGCGATGATCGCTGGCGATGGCAATTTTCATGGTTCTGTCTCCTCTCTCCTGATGAGGTCATCAGCAATCCGTCGTATGGCTTCGGTGAGCTGGTCGGCACAATCGCGATACACTTCTGTTCCCCTACCAATTGGGTCAGATACATCCTGATCCTTTTGAGTCACCAGCTGCATGCGACCCGTCAGATCCGGGCGTGCTTCCGCTAGAACATTCAGCTGAGATTTTGTCATCGCATACACATGGTCGCACTCCGACAGGATCTCCGTAGTGACCTGTCGGCTCAGGTGGTCGGACAGGTCTATACCTTGGTCTCTCAACAAGTCCACAGCTTCCTGAGAGGCCGGGATACCGCCCACAGCCGCAATCCCGGCGGACAGAATATCATACCCGCGGCGTCTGAGTTCATCTTCCGTACATCCGAGGCGCTGACTAAACAGATTACGAAAGATCGCTTCAGCCATGGGGCTTCGGCATGTGTTTCCAGTACATACAAACAGCACCCTCAAAAGGTGCTCCTTTCGTCATGCCGCCAGCAGGAACGATTCGTCAGTCTGCCGTTTGCGACAACCTCCCCACACATCGGGTGCATTGGATTACATCCACAGAAAATTGGACTGGAGGCTAACCATTGATTGTACTGGCGAATTTCAGGGACAATCCTACTTTTTGATATGATGCCTGCTGTCCGCCGAAATCTCAAGAGGGGGCCTGCTATGATTTGAGTGATTCAAGTCATTTTCGAGGCGCAACAACTGCGAATCAAAATCTGTAACCTGCGTTATATTATTAGTTTATGTAAAATGGACATCCAGTTTCAGCTTTTATGCTGGACTGGCTCCCGGCGACTCAACAATCATTGTGATGCGGCAGCGTATCTCCTTTTAATATGTCCTGAGAAGCGTCGGCAAATCGTCTTTTGGCACGACTCTGGACTAAGTTGCTTAACATCAGGACGAATGACGGTGGTGAAAAATCTGGTAACAACGTGGAAGAAATCCGCGAAACGGCATGTCCGGAAATTTACCGAATTTTGGGGTATCCAGCGCCAGTCGTTGGATAACTATCCAACTTCTGTCCGGCGTTTGTACGACGGTCCACACGGGGCAGCATTGAGATACAGCAGCCTGATTTCCCTTCATGAACCACTGATGGGCCAGCTGTTTCGCTCCGGCCGATTTGATGTCTCCCGCTTTCAGACCATTTTGGATGTTGGCTCGGGCGCAGGCCAGATCATCCGGCATCTACTGCAGACTACACCGGACCACACTCGAATTGTGGGCTTCGACCTGTCAGCTGAAATGTTGCGTCGAGCCCGTGTACGGCTCAAATCGCATCGTCCGAGTTTCGTGGCTGCCAACATGACGCAGATGCCGTTTTTCGACGAGTGCTTCGACTGTATCACCTGCGGATATGTTCTGGAGCACCTGCCCGACCCCCAGCCTGGACTCACTGAGTTCGCTCGAGTCCTCAAACCGGGCGGTACGATTCTGTTACTGGCAACGGAAGACTCATTCTCCGGGCTGCTCACGAGCCATACCTGGAGGTGTCGAACGTTTTCACGCCACGAACTCAAAACCGTATGTGGAAGAGTTGGCCTCGACTGGAGGAAAGAACTTTGGTTCACCCGTCTTCACGAAATGCTCAAGCTGGGCGGCATCCTCGTGGAACTTGTGAAACAACCGTCACAGTCAGAACCGTGCCAGCCTGACCCGGCGGAATCTCAGCGATCCCGCGCGTACCTCACCTGATCCCAGTCAGACGCCAAGCCGCACAACTGGTCAATGATGGAAGGATCTTCGCTGCAGGCAATGATACCGGAGAAGCGCAGCATGCTTGCTCGTTCATCCATCCACAAATCGGCGTAACCGACCGGCTGGCGATTGTCTGCGCGAACAGCGTTTCCGCCAAGCTTGCGGGCAATATGCATCGAAACGGGGAAGTCATAGATGTTTGGTGTGTGGATCAATGACCCTGCATACTCACCAGTCGCCATCAACGGATAAATGCTGCCTGGCATTTCGTCGGATGTCCGTCCCTGAAGTCCCAGGGCATCGACTTGCCTTGCTCGGTCTGCGTCCTGTTCCTGGAATCCGATAAGGTAGATTCCGGTTCCGAGCCGCCGATGGCTGCAGCTCAGATCCGGCAGTGTGTCCAGAACTGTTCGGGCTGGCCGAGTTGTGTCGTCCGGGCCGCAGACAATTTTCGTTTCCGTCACTTCGGTCCACGTTCCGGCGGGTCCCATTTCCGGCGAATAAACCAGTGAATAAAGTGGCGTCTGAGCGTCATGCAGATGCACGATGACGGAATAACCGTTGCCTGTCCTATCGCGAAACTGTTTGGTTCCATCGATCGGATCGATTGAAATTGCCAGTTCTGCATCGTCTGCAAACAGCGACATGTCACCGGTCGATTCTTCTCCTTCGATCCGGCACTGTCGCAGAACCGAATCGGCATCTCGTAATGCAGCAACTATGAGTTCCTCAACTGACAGATCCGCCAGCGTCAGCGCATCAGTGTTGGAATTGCCACTGGACTTGCCAGCGACCGCGATGTCGAATTGACGCAGACGCCTGGCCACAGCCCCGCTCCAGCGGAGGATCGGAGGCAGGACACGTGAAAGTTCAGCGATAACCGATTCGTGGTGGGACATGATCTGTTTCTTCCGGTTTGGCAGCTTTCGTCGGGTATCGACATTCGCTCAGTTAAATCCCGGCGCGCCCGGGTGAAACAGTTTCGTTCAGCCATTGAAACAATCGCGTTGGTACGCAGGCGTCGCATACCTTTTGTAATGCCTTCCAGCCTGGCACCGCATTCACTTCCAGTACTTTAACCTGCCCATCCTGATCATAGATCAGGTCGACTCCACAAAAAACGCAATCGATCGCGTCTGCTGCACGCAGCGCAAGATCGACATGTAAGTCGTTGGGCATCCAGCGCGTGCAAACACCGGCCTGTGCCGCATTCGTACGAAAATCGTCAACCGGCGCTCTGCGTTTCATTGATCCGACCACACAGCCATCGAGCACCAGAATTCGATAATCACCATCGGCACTGGGAATGTAGCGCTGCAGATACATGACTGCTCCGATCTGTTCCAGACTTCGGAACACTCGCCAAGCGAGATCCGGACTGTCAACTCGGATGATGCCCCGCCCTTCGGAGCCGAACAGTGGTTTGACGACAACATCACCCCCCAGTTGTTCACAAAGTTGAATGGCGGCTTCCGAGTCTTCGCAAATGGCCGTTGCCGGGACGGGAATGTCCGCTTGAATCAGCTTTTGAGTTGTAAGCCACTTGTCGACAGCACATTCGATCGCCTTCGGCCGATTGATGATCCGCACGCCTGAGTCCTCAAGGCCGCGCAGGAGATCCATGCGTGCCACAACGCGTTCAAGAGTTCCCGGTGGCATCGTACGAACGATTATTGCATCGAGACTCGACAGGCCGGTCTCTCCACAGCTGTACTGCAGTTGCTTGTTACTGTTGTGAGCGGTCAATGACGGAAACGCCAGCGGCGAAACAACGTGTCCCAATTCCCGTCCTGCCTGACACAATTCATTGACGTACCAGCTGCCTTCGTTTCCGAGGACACCAATTTTCATGGTCGTAGTCCTACCTGAGGAGCGAATTCCACGCATCTATAGGCTTATTCCAAATGAAGTTACCAGCAGCTCCGGAACACAGTGTCCGTAACTGTACGACCGACCGGAACGCAGATTGTGGAACACGACCACTGCGGGGCTGAACAGTTTCGGATCCAGTCTGTAGAAGTCATGATTGGCTTCTGCAAACAATACCTCAAAGCTTCGTCCGTGCGCCTCTGAAGACGATGACGGAACTTCGGGTCCAGTTGATTCAATCAGCGCATCGTCGCACTCCACCCACAGATTGACGTGAGCTCCATAAAGAATCGCGTCATTCGTACGGCCAATTCCCTGCAGATCATTCTTCGCAACCGGTGGCAGCGGACTTATACCTGTACCACTGACAACAACTTCCAGCGGAAACTTCAGATCATGCAGCTTGTGTAGCGCCGTTTCCACAGTGCGTGCCACGACCTGTACGGTTCCGGCGATTGAGGCCGTGGGAGCTGTGAGCAGTGCAATGTTTGAGACGTGTCCCACCGTGTCTCGGATGTACTGGACGGCCGATCCAGACGGCAGGGACGATGCTTCCAGCACTCCCACACACCAATTCCTGTCTTCGCTGACGTTCCGATTCTGCTGCAGTTCTTCTACACCGGCCAGAATTCGCATGGGACCGGATCCCATTGCGAAGTAGTCGTGCGTGGCAATCTTCCAGCCCGCGTACTGACTCAGCAGACACGCCTCGACCGGGTGGTCTGTGGTGACCTGAACCTGAGGCACACTGAGTTGGTGGTGGAATGGAACAATCCTGATGTCAGCCAGATCCGACATACAAATCCGTGCCAGCAGCACTCCGGCATCCAGTCCACCGCGCGCTTCGACACCAAAGTCCAGCAAAGTCGTGCCCGACTGCTCCGAAACTCCAATCTTCAGCAGATCCGCTTCGACCAGAGCCTGAGACACCAGTCGGGCTGAACGCTGATTCAATTCAGGCAACATCAATCCGCAATCATTTTGTAGCGGGTCAGGTGCGGGCAAACGTCAGGTGTCCGGCTATAAAATAATGAGGTTTGCCGATTCGATAACAGCTGGTGACTTCGGTCGATCCTGACTGTCAGTCTCCAGCCCGCCAATCCTACGAACCACATCCAAGCCGGTATCATCAGTAGTGCGGCCAAAAGCGGTATACTGACCGTCCAGGAATGCGTGAGTGCCGAGGCAGACAAAGAACTGGGATCCGGCTGAATTGGGATCGGTTGAGCGCGCCATCGAAAGTACACCTTCGACATGTGGCGTGTCGTTGAATTCCGCATCAATGCTGTAACCGGGGCCACCCGTTCCAGTTCCCTTGGGACATCCACCCTGAATCATGAAGCCATCGATAATTCGGTGAAATTTCAAACCGTCGTAGAAGCCAATCTTTGCCAGTGCGAGCAGATTGGCACAGTGTCCAGGAGCGACGTCCGGCAACAGATCCAGCTGAATAGAACCGTGGTTGGTTTTCAGTTCAAGCTGATAGGTATTGACATTGAAGTCGAACTCCTTGGTCGCTTGCTGTACCTCTGACTGGCGACTGGACATGATGCCTCCGATTTGGCTGGAAGTAGAAATGAATCGAGTCCATCATTGTTTCGACCCGGCAGAACGCAACCACAACGGGAGGAAATCGTGTGCAACTCGCGATCCCGGTGGAGGATTACCGCAGCAGAGACTGATCACGCCACGTTGAGTCGTACGGAGGCTGGAAACGTTCAGGTGAGTACATCATGGATGACCTGGCCGTGGACATCGGTCAGACGGTACTCACGACCCTGAAAACGGTAATTCAGCTGTTCATGGTCGAAACCCAGCTGATGCATGATCGTGGCCTGCAGATCGTGAACGTGAACCTGGTTTTCAGTAATTCTGAAGCCCAATTCATCCGTCTGGCCGTAATTGAACCCGGCTTTGACGCCACCCCCGGCCATCCACATCGTGAAACAGTCCGGGTAATGGTCTCGCCCCAGGGTTTTGAATTTCGCCGTTCGACCTTCGCGAAAAGGTGTTCGTCCGAATTCGCCACCACAAATGACCAGTGTGTCGCTGAATAGGCCACGTTCTTTGAGGTCTCGAATGAGAGCCGCGATGGGTTTGTCAGTGGCTGCCCATTTATTCGAGAGTCCTGTTTGCAGTGAATTGTCGTTTGATGTTCCGTGGAAATCCCAGCCCCAGTCGAATAACTGCACGTAGCGTACACCCTGCTCAACCAGCCGCCTGGCCAGCAGGCAGTTGTTGGCAAAACTGGCGACGCCCGGTTTGGCTCCGTAGGCATTGTGCGTTTCTTTCGTTTCCCTGCTGATGTCCATGACGTCCGGGACAGCCGTCTGCATTCGGAAAGCCAGCTCGTACTGAGCAATTCTGGTGAGCGTATCCGGGTGCCCCAGTTCGTGCGCCTGCAATTCATTGAGCTGCTTAAGAGTGTCCAGAGAACGTCGGCGAAGTCCCCGGTCCATGCCGCTGGGGTCCGACGCATACAACACGGGGTCTCCCTGAGAACGACACTGGACTCCCTGAAATACGCTCGGCAGGAAACCGCAGCCATAGGAATTTGCTCCACCATTTGGCTGCACTCCGCTGGAAATCAGCACCACAAACCCAGGCAGGTCCTGATTCTCCGTTCCCAGTCCATAAGTCACCCAGGCTCCCAGCGAAGGTCGTCCGGAACGAGGTGACCCTGTGTAAAGCAGGAGTTCCGCCGGAGCGTGGTTGAACTGGTCCGTCGTCATCGAATGAATCAGACACAGATCGTCGGCCACTGCGTACAGATTTGGAACGGCGTCTGACAGCCAAGTTCCACTGTTACCGTGCTGAGCGAACTTTCTTGGTGTTCCCAGCAGCTTCGGTATGCCTTTGGTGAAGGCAAACGTCCGACCTTTCAGAAAGGACTGTGGGCAATCTTCGCCGCTGCGATTCACAAGTTCCGGCTTGTAGTCGTAGCAGTCGAGGTTGGGAGGAGAACCTGTCAGGTGCAAATATATGACACGTTTTACCTTGGGCTCAAAGTGTGGTTGCCGCTGCGCCAGAGGCTGTATCGTGTTGATATCGATGTCGGCACGGCTCGGTACACCAGACATCGTCGACAAAGCCATCGCGCCAAGTCCGATCCCGGACGTTGACAGAAAATGGCGACGTGTTGTTTGAACCAAGTGGATTGACAATGGATTCATATGTCTGTCCGGACAGTAACAATAGTGATTCTCTTCAGCGGCCAGGACCTGTGGTTCAGTTCCACATCGACAGCCCTCCAGCGGCACCAGGTGTGAGTCCGGGGAAACGCGGCCATCACAGCCAGTTCGGGAGCGGCAATTTCTGATCAGCACCAAGTCTCAGTGAAACGGGCGATGACAATTGCGAGCCCCGCACCAGCCACATTGGCCGTGTTGTCGTTCAGATGTTGCTCTTCGAACTGGAATCAAATCTCCAGCCTGACTCACCTCTTTAAAAACATTTCATCCAGATTCAGCAGGACGTTGCCAACAACCATCATTGCAGCTGCATCACTGACACTGATTCCATCAGGCAATGGACCCAGCGGATCAGTTGCCAGTTTAATTGCCGCCTCTTCGTGACCAGCCAGTCGTGTCTGTACGTCATTGAATAATCTCGTGAGGGCTGTGACTTCCTGTTGTGTCGGCTTGCGTATCAAACATTCACGGAACACTCGTGTCAGTTGTTCGTCCAGTGATGACTCCCGCTGGAGAGCATTCCTCGCCAGCGACTGAGCAGCTTCCACGTAAACTGGATCATTCAGTGTGACCAGTGACTGAAGCGGAGTGTTTGTACTGGTCCGCCGAACCGTACAGACCTCCCGACTGGGTGCATCAAATATAGCCATCGATGGATATGGATTGCTGCGTCGCCAGGATGTGTACAAAGCACGTCGATACCGGTCTTCACCTTCGCTTGCCACCCAGTCGGTCGAACTGCCAAAGGCGGCTCGCAGTCCCTGGTTGGGCCGGGGTGGTCTCACGGGAGGACCATACATTTTCGAACTGAGCAGGCCACTCACGGATAATGCCTGGTCACGCACCATCTCGGCGCTCAGACGATTCCGAGGACCCCGCGCCAGCCAGCGGTTATCCGGATCGCTGGCTGCAGCTTCGTCAGTGACACGGGCGCTCTGGCGATACGTGGCAGACATCACTATTTCCTTGAGTATTGCTTTACGGTCCCAGCCGATTCGAATCATTTCAGTGGCCAGCCAGTCCAGTAACTGTGGATGAGTCGGAAGTTCTCCCTGGGAACCAAAATCTTCACTGGTTTCCACCAGTCCATGACCAAACAACGCTTCCCAGTAACGATTCACCAGCACGCGGGCTGTGAGTGGATTGGAGTCGTCGATGAGCCATTCTGCCAGTGCCAGGCGATTCGGTGACTGGTTGGCAGATAACGGGTGAAATGTAGCTGGAACGCCTTCCGCTACCTGGTGGCCTGTGTGCTGCCAGTTGCCGCGGAACTGCAAATGTGTGTCACGGCGTTTATCTGTGATTTCTCGCATCACCGGGACAGATGTGACCGGAGTCACACTGCCCAGCGCTGCCGTGGCCTGTGTCAGCTGTTGGCGTGGTTCAGCCAGTTCGGGAGCGATGTGCTCACGGTAGTACTGCGCGAACCTGGCGGCATCTTGCGGACTGCGTTTTTCGGCCGGCTGATCCAGCAGAGTAACCATGTCCGCGGGCAACTGACTGCGACGAACGGTATTGTCATCTGCAGTAACAGCAATCCGGAAATGTCTGAGCAGATGATTAGCGTGAGGTGACTGTTGTTCGATGATGACCCGCAACATCGACGCCTCATCCAACCTGATCGTCGTTTCGGGAACGACGACCAGCTGGTGAGGCTCTTTCGTTTTTCCGCCGATCGCCCAACCGTCTTCATCACCCGTGTTTCCCGTCAGGACATCGGCCGCTTTGAATTCCGGCTGATGATAATCGGCGAACGCAGCGGTGAGTGAGATGTCGTGACTTCCATCCGTTGCGTATTTTTGTGACGGATTTGGCGGTTGTGAACCAATGGTCTGCCACACCACTTGTCGATCTTCATCGAGCAGATCAATCCGATAGTCCTTCAGCCGAACATGCAGGTTACCGTCGGTACGATTCCAAATCTTAATAGCATCGACCGGCTGCATAATGCCGAGATCAAGTTCCCACCACGGATCGTCTTCCATGGCTGTGTGGGTTGTCGACTTTTTCGTGTATTCTCCATTGGTATTACCGTCGATGGCGTAGTCCGGTGGACCTTCGAAGTCGGTGGAACTTTGACGGGCCTTACCCTTCCCCGCGATGTTCTCAGAATCTCTGAAAACTTCGACTTCGGCCAGTGAGAGGATTTTCCCGTTGCCCGTATTCGTGACTCGTACGTATCTGGCCTCCGTGGACTGGCTGATCTTCGGAATAATTTGGGCCTTCAAACCCGTGATCACGAAATTCCCGTCGCTTAGTCCGGTACCTTTGTCCGGAATGGACCCATGCGGCAGCGTTTCCAGACGGATAGCAGCGATTTCTTTGGCAGTATCAGTTAACGTCAAATCGACGGAATAGGTATCCTTTGCAGACGCTGCTAATATCAGAATAGTCCCGTCAGATTCTATCGATGCCTCCTCACCCGAACTGCGGATGACTTCCGCAGCCACGAGACTCAACCACTTAGGTTGAGTGCTGATACCTTTCTCCCACATCTCCTGAGATCTAACCAGTTCTGGAGTGGACGTGTTGAACGCCGGACGCAGGTCAGCAATCTGCCGCTGCAGGCGACGGCGACGGCTGCGCTGTTCGCTCGAGAATACCTGTAACAGTGGCAATTCATCACGCTGGTCTGAATCCTGCGTATTGTTCAGTATGGCAAAGACCTGAAAGTATTCGTCCTGAGTGATTGGCTCATACTTGTGAGAATGGCATTGGGCACAGCCCATTGTCGTCCCCATCCAGACGGCAAATGTGGTGTTCACACGATCAACGATTGCCACATTACGGAATTCTTCATCGATGGTACCTCCTTCGCTGTTGGTCATCGTGTTGCGATGAAATGCAGTGGCGATGACCTGATCCTCGGTGGCATTCGGCAGGAGGTCACCGGCCATTTGTTCTACCGTGAACTGATCAAAGGGAATGTTGCTGTTGATGGCTCGAATCACCCAGTCACGCCAGGCCCAGATTGTGCGCGGGGGATCGTCGGCATAACCGGCGCTGTCAGCGTAGCGTGCAAGGTCCAGCCATTTGCGAGCCCAGTGCTCACCAAAACTTTCACGTTGCAGCAGATCGTCGACAAGTACTTCATAGGCATTCGGATCATTGTCGGCTGAAAATTCGTCCGCCTCGACAATCGTTGGAGGAAGGCCAGTGAGGTCCAAGAAAACTCGACGAATCAGTGCGTAGCGATCTGCTGGCTCGGAGGGTCTCAGCTGCTGTTGCCACATTTGGTGCAGAACAAAATGATCAATGGAATTGCGAGGCCACTCTGCAAATTGACCCGGAGCGCCCGGCACCGGTGGACTCTGTGGAGCAATGTAGGCCCAGTGCTTCGAGTACCTTGCCCCCTGCTCAATCCAACGTGTCAGAATATCAATTTGTTCTGCCGACAACCGAATCCCCGAGTCTGCCGGCGGCATCCGACGGTCTTCATCAGCGCTCGTTATACGCACAACCAGCTCGCTGGCAGCCACATTCCCCGGAACCACAGCCGCCGTGCCGGAATCCAGTTCGCGGACGGCGTCGTTTTGTTGATCGAGACGCAGATCTGCCTGTCTTGCTTCTTCATCTGGTCCGTGACACAACAGACACGCACTCGACAAAATCGGGCGGACATCGCGACGGAAATCGATGGGGTCAGTGGCAGAGGAGGTGGCTGCCAGTGTGAGGAATAAAAGCAGACTGAACGTTCGCATGAGCGGCAAACCCTGTGGGCCGGAGTGCATCAGGACCGGCAGATTGCGCTGAAATGATCATGTGGACCAGTGCCCTCACTGATCCAGCCTGAAACTGGTTCCCATGAGGTTAACGGGGTTTCTCGCCTCATTCAAGATTCACCTTTTTGCATTGCTGGATGAGCACGCCCGGGTCCGTCGGGTCGTACACCACAATGCTCAGATACGGCAGCTTCATTTCCTGGTCAATTTACTCCGGCATTGACCCTCCAAGCCCGTCACCTGCCCAAGATTGAGAAGAATAATCAGTCATGCTGAGAAGACACGGCGGCGCCCGCTGATCACAGTGGTCATATTTGCGACTTCGGTGGAGTTGTTTAAAATCGGGGTCGATGGTTGATCAATACCATCTCATATTTGGCAAGAACTTCGTTACACGCTGAGCTGCACGAGCATTCCTATGAATCGTCCAAACCCATTCGGAGCAAAAACCACTCTTCCCACATCAGCTGGTGATGTAACATATTTTCGGCTGAGGCAACTGACTGACCACTCAATCGGTGATATCGACACCCTGCCTTTCTCCATCCGGGTACTGCTGGAAGCCTGTTTACGGAACGTGGATAATTTCGTCATCCGTGACGAAGATGTGAGTAATCTGGCAAGCTGGAATGCCGATGCACCGGCTCAGGTCGAGGTGCCGTTTAAACCTGGTCGAGTTGTCCTGCAGGACTTTACCGGCGTGCCAGCAATTGTCGACCTGGCCGCATTGCGCAGCGCGATGGTTCGGATGGGTGGTGACCCGAAAAAGATCAATCCACTCGTGCAGTGTGACTTGGTTGTAGACCATAGCGTCCAGGTCGACGAGTTCGCCAGCCGGTTCGCTCTGCAAAACAACGTTGAAATCGAGTTTCAGCGGAATCGAGAACGCTATGAGTTTCTGCGCTGGGGGCAGCAGGCATTCACCAACTTTGGAGTTATCCCACCTGCCACGGGTATTGTGCATCAGGTAAATCTGGAATATCTCGCCCGGGTTGTGATGGTGACCGATGGTGTTGCCTACCCGGACAGTCTCGTCGGTACCGACAGTCATACCACGATGATTAACGGCCTGGGAGTTGTGGGCTGGGGTGTTGGCGGCATCGAAGCCGAAGCCGTCATGCTGGGGCAGCCGATCTATATGCTGACTCCGGAAGTCGTTGGCTTTAAGCTGAACGGTCAGCTTCCGGAAGGTACCACGGCGACCGACCTGGTACTCACCGTGACTCAAATGCTCAGAGCACATGGTTGCGTCAGTAAGTTTGTGGAATTCTACGGCAGTGGCATGACACAGCTCGGTCTGGCCGACCGCGCCACACTGGCGAACATGGCTCCCGAATATGGAGCAACCATGGGATTCTTCCCGGTCGATGAGGAAACACTGCGGTACCTCGAACTCACGGGTCGTTCAGCCGAACTGGTCGATCTGGTCGAACGATATACCAAAGAACAGGGGCTGTTCCGCACGGATGACACACCTGAACCACGTTTCAGCAGCACACTGCACCTGGACATGGGCACCGTGGTACCATCGCTGGCAGGACCTAAACGGCCTCAGGACCGGATATTGCTGAGAGATATGCAGACAGCGTGGCAGTCGGCGCTTGGCGACACATTCGGAAAGAGCGAACCGGCGGCACCGTTACGAGTCGAAAACAACGGCAGCACTGCTAGTATCACGGATGGCGCTGTGGTCATCGCGGCGATCACCAGCTGCACCAACACGAGTAACCCGAGCGTCATGGTAGGAGCCGGCCTGTTGGCCCGCAATGCCGTGGCCAGGGGTCTGCAACGGAAGCCGTGGGTGAAAAGCAGCCTGGCACCGGGCAGCAGAGTGGTGACTGAGTATCTGAAAAAATCGGGGCTGGATCAACCGCTCAACGAACTGGGATTTCAGACGGTCGGCTATGGCTGCACCACATGCATCGGGAACAGTGGTCCTTTACCTTCACCGGTTGCGACTGCAATCAACGAAGGAGACTTGGTTGCAGCCGCGGTATTGTCAGGCAATCGTAATTTTGAAGGCCGAATCAACCCACTGGTGAAAGCCAGTTATCTGGCCAGTCCGCCACTGGTTGTCGCGTATTCACTGGTCGGCACTGTTGACATCGATCTGGTCAATGATCCACTGGGCCAAGATCATGACGGCAACGATGTCTTCCTCAAAGACATCTGGCCGAATCAGCAGGAAATTGCATCGACAATTTCCGCGTCGATGACGCCGGAAATGTTTACGGAGCAGTATTCGTCAGCAACCGTGGGACCGGAGGAGTGGCAGGTCATCAGGAGTTCCAGCGGCGATATCTACGATTGGAACGCCGACAGCACCTATGTGCAGGAGCCACCGTTCTTCGTCGACATGCCGGTGGAACCATCACCAATCGCAGCTATTGAAGGCGCCCGTTGTTTGGTATCCGTCGGTGATTCTACCACAACTGATCACATCAGTCCGGCAGGCGCCATTAAGCCCGACAGCCCTGCCGGCCGTTATCTGCAGGAGAATAAAGTCGAAATCAAGGACTTCAACAGTTACGGCAGTCGTCGCGGAAACGACCAGGTTATGACACGCGGAACTTTTGCCAATCTCCGACTAAAAAACCTGCTGGCCCCTGGAACTGAAGGCAGCGTGACGATTCATCATCCGACTAGTGAACAGACGTCGGTTTATGACGCTGCGATGCAGTACAGGGAATCACGGACTCCACTGGTCGTTCTGGCCGGGGCCGAATATGGAGCCGGTTCATCTCGTGACTGGGCTGCCAAGGGCACGTTTCTGCTGGGTATCAAGGCGGTAGTCGCAACCAGTTTTGAACGCATTCATCGCAGCAACCTGGTGGGGATGGGTGTGCTGCCGCTGCAGTTTCGCGATGGAGAAAGCCGCGAAAGTCTGGACCTGGACGGCACCGAAGTATTCGACATTCACCTGGATGATTCGCTCAAGCCACAACAGGCCGTTGAAGTAACCGCTCGTACAAACGACGGTGATGAAGTCCACTTTGTGACAACCTGCCGCATTGATACGCCCGTAGAAGTGGAGTACTACCGCAACGGTGGAATTCTGCACACGGTGTTGAGACAGATGGCAAAATAGGTCTGTACGGCCCCACGTGAACTGTATGCCATACTCGGGCATTTAGCCGAGTGGCGTAATCGACAGGGCTGCCGACAATTGCAGGTATCACGGACTCGAAAGTCAGAACCGAGATAATCGTGCAGACTTTGGTGCCTGCCTCGCAGGGCAGATCGGCTGAGGGCAGGCGGTCAATCGATATCGCGGCGATCGCCTGTTGCACCCTGGGAAGAAGTGCTGAACGACGAAAGTTCATGGAACGAATCAACTACGGAGTCTCAGTCACCTGGTCAATAATCGCAGCGACCATCCGACGTTCCGATTCATAGAAGTGGTTGAAGGGTTCAGCCATGTGATCGCTGCACAGACCTTTGAGTGACGCCGCGCATTTTGTCGCTTTTATGAATCGACTGGCGTATTTGCCGACGTCATAAATCGGCTGCAGCTTGTTGATTTGTTCCTGGAGTGCTGCGATACGGTTAGTGTCGCCGTCTCGGGCGGCGGTAAACATCGAAGTAAACAACTCCGGAAAAATGTTGGCTCCCCCATTCACGCCGCCATCTCCACCGGCCTGAACGGCTGCTGCCAGCAGGTGTTCCGGACCAACCAGGATCGTCCAGTCCGGACGCAACTCCTTGAGCGTCAACAGTTCGCGGAAATAGCCCATGTCGCCGCCACTGTCTTTGACTCCCACAATCTGTGCGTGTTTTGACAGATGTCTCAGCGTGTCAATTTCGAAACTGACTTTGGTCAGACTTGGGATGTTGTACAGCATTAGCGGAAGAGGCAATTCTTTGATGATATGTTGCACATATTGAGTCAGTTCCGTCTGCCCGGTCGGAAAGTAATACGGTGTGGAAAGTACGACGGCCGCAGCTTCTGCGTCTTTGGCGACATGAGCCAGTTCCACTGACTCCATAAATGAAGTGTCTGTAATGCCAACCAGCAGAGGAACTCGGCTGTCAACAATGCCGCTGGCCAGGTGGATGAAATCGCGACGCAACCGGTAACTCAGGCTGGGTGCCTCACCCGTTGAACCCAGGATAAACACGCCGGCCACGCCACCTGCGATAACGTGGTTGAGCAGTCGTTCCGTGCCGGCTTCGTCGATGGTATCCCGTTCTGTGAGCGGCGTGATCATGGGTGGGATCACACCCTGAAGCGGTTGTGTGAACAGGGGGTTTAAATCCGAGGACTCAGTCATCGCTGCTGCTTGTTGTGGGTGCGGGTAGTTGGCTCTCGGACGCAGATATCGAATTCGATAACTGCAGTGACGCTGTTTAAACACCAACTCGAAGGTGATAGCTGACGCGGTTTGTTCAGGGCATTGCTTCATGCAGTCACCCTGGAACTCCACGTCAAATTCATCTGGCCAGTTTCGAACGCCACGCTGGTCCGACAAGATGACCAAACTACGAAGAAAGCCAACTCTCGATCAACCCTGACCGATGACTATGAACCAAAAAACTGGCCGGGAATCGGCAGCAGGAAAGCATGGTTCTCAAAAATGGCCGCGTGACCGGTTTCGCTGATCATTGGTGTGACAAACAGGATGCCAGCATATGCGGCGAGAACCGGGGTCATGACCACGTTCACGGGCCAGCGTACCAAGCGACTGGCAGGCACGGAGTGGTTTCGGCCGCGTGCGTAGACCCAGCCAAACATAAGTCGCGTCGGATAGATCAGTACGATGAATAACGGCGTCACCAGCCAGAGAGCACCCGCGTCGATCAGCCGCACTTTAGTGAAATACAGGGGAATCGCTGCGGCATACAACAGAATTGTGGCGAGTGCCCAGTGAAGCGGAACACGTTCGATGATTCTCCTAGCGGTGTGAACGGCAAAGATATCTAAGAATCGACCGGTCACGGCCTGGTGAGCCTGGAGCAGCGGCAGCCACGAGGCAACAGGGATCAACAGAATTCCACCAATGACGGAGATGATTCCGGGTCCGTTCGGGTTTTCGTGAGGATGCGTCGACATCGCCAGCATTGCCGTCGGAATAAACAACCAGATGACTGCCCCAAACGTAGCTTTGATCGCGATAATGAGGTGCTCCATAGGCCGAAAGACATTCATCAGCCATTCCGACCACTGGTCCACACTTTTGTACCACGAACGATCCTGCAGACCGCTGACCAAATGGCGTACGTTGTGGATTGGGCGAAGGAAACACCAGAACGTCCCTCCACAGGCAATCGCCGCAGCCAGATGGACGAATATCAGAACCTGCAGCACAACCAATACTGTGCGCTGAGGATTTGGTGCGACGGGAGATGACTGAGCAATGACTCCGTGTGCAGCCGCGAGAGATGATGTCAGCCAGATTGGCAGCAGAAACACACCAACCATGAGCAGAATCGTGCCGGTCCGGGTGGAGACTGGGAGCAATGGAAAGGCATGGCGCAGTCTGCCTGTGCGAGCTACCTCAGCCTCGGCGGCCAGCATAAAACCCAGTGCCAGAAGACTCAGACCGGGTACAGCGGCGAACACCGCCAGTAACCCAATCAGGAACACGATTCCTGTAATGACGCGAACAAGCCAAACCAAGGATTTCAACGGGGACCAGATGCCAGGAAACGGACCGGGGCCGACCATACGACTCATCGCATCCCATTGGTCGTCCACACGTGGTGCGGATGGCTGAGCCGGGTTTGGTATCACCGATGCAACAATATCGGACGGACGGGGCTCGGTACCAGTCTCTGTCGCTGGTGGCATTTCAGCTGACCTCGAACCGGACGTATTATGGGTGTGTGGCAGTTATTCGGCTTTCAATGATGAGAATTAGCATACATTTGCCAAGGATGTCGACGGAAAAATGAATTGACCAATGCACAGCGTAGTGATTTGTCGCGGAGACAATCCAGGCTACGGACATCGGGTTCCAGAACGTGATCATGAAACCACTGTCTATTTTGTTTTGTGGAAGTATCGCAGGTTTCCTCTTTCTCGTGATCAGAACCACTGGCCATATTGCCCCCCCTCCGCGAGCAGCGGCATTTTTGAACGATGAGGAACAGATCCACGCGTCGGTGCGGCGCATGGATGACTGGCTTCGGAGCCACTGGACCAAAGAAGGGATCGAACCCGCCGGGCATGTCGACGACCTGACCTTGTTCCGCCGCTTGTCTCTGGCTCTTCATGGAACAATTCCTTCGCTCGAAGAAATTCGAAGCTTCACCAGCGACACATCGAAGCACCGAGTCGAGCGTTGGCTGTCGAAGATGCTGGAGGATCAGCGTTTTGCCGATTATTTCAGTGAACGGCTCGTGCGGATGCTCGTGGGAAACGATGAGGGTCCATTTGTCTTTTTTCGTCGCGACCGGTTGAAGGACTGGCTCACCGAACAGCTTCTTCAGGACCGACCGTGGTCACAAATCGTCGACCGGTTGATTGCAGGTAACGGCTTGTGGACTCAGGACGGACATTCCAATTTCATTACTTCAGCACTGGTCGAAAATGAAGGGATCGATGAAAACAGACTGGCGGGCAAGACAGTTCGAACTTTCCTGGGGCAGCGAATTGACTGTGCTCAGTGCCATGACCATTTCTTCGCAGAATGGAAACAGACAGACTTTGAAGGTCTCGCGGCCTACTATGGACAGGTGCGAGTCACTGTCGGCGGTGTTATCGATCGGGAAATGGAAGGTGGCCGGCCCGTGGTCTACGAAGTCGTCGTACCCGGAAGCAAAGACGGTCGACTGGTGGAAACGGCGGTTCCGTTTCATTCTGAGTGGCAGTCACGCGAAGGTACTCGGCGAGAGCAACTAGCGTCCTGGGTGACTCATCCGGACAACCGACGATTCAGGCGATCCGCCGCGAACCGAATTTGGGGCTTCCTGTTCGGTCGAGCGTGGAGTGAACCGGTCGACGATTTGCCGGATCCCGACAACAAACAGGATGTATTGGATATTCTGGCCGAGGAATTCGAGAATCACAACGACAGTCTGAAGTTTCTGATCCGTTTGATCGCTCGTTCAGATGCATTTCGACTGAGGTCTGATGTACCGCATGTCACAGACGAAACCTATGGAAAGATGGAAGAACACTGGGCTGTTTTCCCGCTTGTGCGCCTGCGCCCGGAGCAGGTCATCGGGTCCATGTTTCAGGCGGGTAACGTTCTGACAATCGACCAGAACTCTCACGTGTTCACTCGCTTTGCCCGTTTCACCAGCGAAAACGATTTTCTGCAGCAGTATGGAGAAATCCCCGAAGACGAATTACTGCAGCAGACTGGCACGATTCCCCAGGCTCTGTTGCGTATGAACGGCCAGTTTACGCGTGACCTGACTGAAACAGATCTGCTCAGCAGCCCCGCACTCATTCTCTCTTATTCCAGTTCCGATGAATCCATTATTGACAACAGTTTTTTGACATGTCTGACGCGGCGTCCAACGACCGAAGAGCAGAAGGAGTTTGTTCGGCGACTGGCCAGCACGACCGACACAGATGATGGCGATCAGGAAGAAAACCGAAAGAGATCAATCGAGGATTTGTTCTGGACGCTGTTTAACGCACCGGAGTTTTCGTGGAACCACTGAACCTCAATCAGGGCGATTAACATGCTGCCTGCATCCGAAACGACTTCGCGCCGGCGTCTCCTGCATGCGATGAGTGCTTTAGGCCTGACGCTGTCAATGACCGTGATGAGTGCTCAGGCAGCCGGTCGCCGCAGGATCGAACGACCAAAGTCCGTCATCACACTCTGGATGGGTGGTGGCATGAGCCAGCTGGAGTCCTGGGATCCTCATCCGGGCACTCCGTCCAGTGACGACCTCAGGGCTATTGGCACGTCTGTGGATGGGCTTCGGATTTCGGAATTCCTTCCACAGATGGCAGACCAAATGCACCGGACGACGGTGATCCGATCACTAACGTCGGAAGAAGGCGACCATGAACGAGGAACGTTCTTCGTCAAGACCGGATACCGTCTGGATCCTACACTTACCTACCCTGCCCTCGGCGCCATTGCGGCTTCCCAGCTTCCGGATCCGACTGTCGAAATCCCCCAACACATCTGTTTGGGCACAGATCAATTCTGGCCCGGCGGAGGTTACCTAGGAAACGAATGGGACGCGTTTCGTATTTTTGATCCCGGTCACTCGCAGGCGAATCTGAAGTCCGCCGTCACAGACGATCGGCAGGTGACCCGGCTGAGTGGCCTGGATGTCCTGAATCGCAGCTTTCGTCGCGGACGGCCGACTGCAGAACGCACCACACTGCATCAGAAAACAATGCAGGATGCACTGAGGATGATGTCATCGGATCAGTTGCAAGCCTTTGAACTTGACGACGAACCGGACCAGGTCAGAGCAGCGTATGGTAACAGCCGTTTCGGACGCGGCTGCCTTGTTGCCCGCCGACTTGTAGAAACCGGCGTGCGTGCAATTGAGGTGTCACTGGACGGATTTGATACCCACGTGGCGAATCTGAATGGCCATCAAACCCAGCTGAAGATACTCGATCCGGCTTTCGCCACACTGCTGCAGGATCTTGCGGACCGCGATCTGCTGGATTCGACCGTGATCTTGTGCATCGGAGAGTTTGGCCGAACACCGCAGATCAATCCGGCTTCTGGCCGTGATCACTGGCCTCTCTGGTTCTCCTGCGTTGTTGCCGGCGGAGGTTTTCGAGCCGGTCATGTCCTGGGAGCCACGCCAGGCGAAATTCCTGCGCCTCGACGTTCCGGGAGACCGAAACCGAAGCCGACTGATCCTGTCACGGTGCCACAGCTTTATGCCACGATCCTTAAGACGATGGGAATTCGGTGGGATAAGGAAGTCATGACGCACGTCGCTCGGCCCGTGAGTTTTACGGAGAGTGAGCCGCTGACATCATTGCTGAGCGACGGTTAAAATACCTGGTGTTCAGAGGGAGCAGATTGTTCGTCGTGCGGTTGAGTGTTGCTCTGCTGAAGCAGCGTGATACGTTCTTTCAGCGTCTTATTATCAATGCCGGAACCTACCTCTGAGAGTCGCTCCAGCGTCGCATCCATCAGTGCTGTAAGTTGTTTTGATATGGTGGGTGTTGCAGTCCGCCGGATGGCCCGCCGGCAGTAATTGATGGCTCGCTCATGGGCCGCCAGTTCGTCTGCGGACTGGCTCAGTGACTCGTGGGACTTAGCCTGCAAAACAACCAGCTCCGAGGCAGTCAGCAATAACTCTACATCACTCCTGGTATCCTGGAAGAGATTCAGATGCAACTCTTCACTTTGCCGTCCAACGATAATGGCATCGTTGAATTCGCCTTGCTCAAACACTTGCTGAACATTCAGTTTTCGTTGAATTGCGTAACTGCGATTCTGCAGCGTTACAGTCTTTTTCAATGGCCCGGAAAATGATCCAGTCCAGATCGACTTTTATCCTCTGTGCTTACCCGCGCGACTCGATGGCTCCCAAACTCGGGCGGTCCGGTTCCTCTTCCCGAATCCGCCGTAGTGTATTCGGGATTATGTCGTTACGCACCGTTTCTCGTTTGAGTGGCGTGCTCCCGGTCAACAGTTCGTAAAGGATGAGCCCTAGAGAATACACGTCGCTGCGTGTGTCGATATCAAACGCGTCGAACTCTGGCTGCTCAGGACTCATTTACTCCGGAGGCCCCACGATTCGCCACTGCACCGTCAGCTGCTGCATTCCGACGTGAAGTTGCCCGGTCGCTTTGACGAGGCCGAAATCGATAACTCTGGGAGCGAGTTCATCGTCCTGTATGGATACCAGAATGCTGGACGGTTTCAGGTCACGGTGAATGATACCTTTCTGATCAGCGTGCTGGACGGTGCCCCAGATTTTCAGAAACAGCTGCAGGCATTCGGTCATCCCCAGAGACTGACTCACACAGCATTCAATGACAGAAACACCATCCACCAGCTCCATCACAAAGTATGGTCGGCCAGATTCAGTGGTTCCGGCATCAAGCACGGTCGCGATATTGGAACGGCTCATCAGAGCCAGAGCCTGACGCTCAACTTTGAAACGAGCGATGACCTGATCAGAATCCGTTCTCGCCCTGATGATGTTTAGGACCACACGACGTTGCACTGGTTCCTGTTATTCAGCCAGATAGACGGTACTCATGCCACCCTTGCCCGAGTTCCCTGATGACACGGCAGGGACCAATCCAGCTGTCCGCAAGGGATGTCCCGTCGTCCAGGAAATCGACAGTCGTACCACTCGTGGTATCCTGCGTGCTGATGATCGTCGACTGATCAAGAAGTGTCTATTATCCTTTGCAGGGGTGCCGCCGGGAATCCGTGTGGAATCTTGGACGCTCGGAACCGTGTCATCATTTCCGGAGCCGATATTTGTTTCGTCTCTGGTCATAAGGGATCGACGCAGGCTGACTCCGTGGCAATTCCGATTGCCAACTGTAGTATTCGGGTTCCGGAGAACGTAATCAAGAGCATATGCGTGGTTTCCGATACCCAGTCCACTGCCGAACAGGCTGTGCACACTGCGTAAGAATATTGGGTGAGTTTGCGAGGTGACTCAGTCGAACTTATTATTGGACGGATGTCCGAAGCACAACCGTACGAACATATTGTTGTCCATGGTGTTGGTTTGATCGGTGGGTCCGTCGCTGCCGCCGTGAGACGCCGCTGGCCGTCATGTCGTGTGACCGGAGTCGGCAGGCGTGCCCAACGGCTGCAGGCTGCTCGGGATGCCGGCTTGCTCAATGACTGGTCTCACTCAATTCGAGAAGTATCGATTGATTGCAAAACCGTTGTCGTTGTTTGTCTGCCAGTGGATCTTATTCCAGCCGCCGTGATCGACGCGGCGGAAGTGACTCCGGAAGGAGTCCTCATCACGGACGCGGGAAGTGTCAAACAATCAATTCTGCATGGAATCGCCGGCTCCGCAGCCGCAGCTGCGCGGTATGTAGGTGCTCATCCGATCGCTGGCAGTGAAAAGAATGGATTCGAATTCGCGGATTCCGAACTGTTTGTCGATCGACCGTGTATCGTGACTGTGTCAGCCGCTGGCGCAGCCCTCCAGCAGAGATGTCAGGACCTCTGGAGCAGCCTGGGAGCCCGTGTCTCTGTCCTGGATTCGCGGGAACACGATCGTATTCTCGCACTGACAAGCCACTTGCCTCACGTTATGGCGGCTGTCACAGCCTGCTGCCCCGAACTGACCGATCTGAAGTTTGTGGGCACAGGTTTTCGTGACTCGACACGCGTCGCTGCAGGCGACTCAGAGCTGTGGCAACAAATTCTGTGCAGCAACCGGACGCAGCTTCTAGAAGCAATCCGCAAGGCCGAAGCCGGATTGGCGCAGCTTTCGATTGCCCTGCGTGACGGAAAGCACAAGGATCTCGCTGAATTCTTGGATCGGGCAGCGCGCATTCGGCGGACCATCTAAATGTCCTGAGAACGAGGCTGACTTTCTTCGGAAAGCTGATCGCTGTCGCGGATTACGAATCGTCCGAATCCAAATTCGAGGAGGGCACGGGAGAGGCGTGATTCGCGAGCGCCAGATTCTTCCACTAATGAGAGCGATACAGCCAGAGATCCAGCCACAATCGCTGCAATCCGAGACACCGAAATCGGGATTTGGAACGGAGCGAGATCGGCAAAGAATTCATCCGTACTGCAGACTTCTCCGAACTTTTCTCCCTGGAATGTGAGTTCAATTCCCCGCAGATCGGTGCTCCACTGATAGTCAAACGGCCCCCACGTGCGACCACGGCTGATAATCCACCAAGAGGTATCGCAAAGAATGATTTCGTTGACGGGCTGATTCATTTGGAGAGTGGCCGGAGATGCAGTCGGCGTGAGCAGAAATTCCTGATTGGTAGTGCCTCAGACGCCGACAGAACGTTCCAATACGACGTCCTCACAGGATTCTGAGCCAGTCTGACAGAGGTTTGGCCGATCTGTCGATGGCAGGTTTGGAATGCCCACGACAGTTTGCCGTAAGATTGCGACCAAACCCACTAATAAAAGATCGCCGCTTTTTAGCGGTTGCTGCGACAGGCAAACCTTGACAAGAGCTTCACCCTGTGGCTATCACACTTGATTCAAGGTTCGATTGTTGGGTCTGTTCACCTCTCTTATCTTATAGTCGGCAGGTATTGGACGAGGTCAGTCATGTTGTTGACAGTCATACTGGAATATTGGATTGGACGGTCTTCTGATTTACGGGGTTTTACCGGCCCTCGGATCCAGGCGAGTCCGTACCGTGTGGCCGTCACGAATGGCGAGGACGACGTATTCAATGACGACGGTGATGACGTCGAAGAGCTGGGCGATTTTGAGGACAACAACAACGATGACGATAATTTCGAAGACGACGATGATGACCTCGACGAAGACTTCGACGAAGACTTTGAGGCCGAAGAAGATGCTGATGATGACAGCGATTTCGACGACGATGGTGACTTCTGATCACTACCGCCGACAGTCCGCCTGTTCAACGCAACATTGAAAATCAGCAACGGACGCTCCGTTTGGCCAGGGCGTCTGTTTTCTTTGGACTTCATCAGGATTGCGGGCAATGCGGGGTTTGAGTGTTCAGGCGACGGAAGCCGCAAATGCAATAAGGTCCCGGTGGGCAAATGCGTCCCCAGCAGTCGGTCTCATCCTGGGAACAGGACTGGGCGGTCTGGCTGAACAAATCGATGTCGCTGTTCGGATTTCTTATTCTGAAATCCCTCATTTTCCCGAATCAACCGCGCCATCTCATTCGGGCCAGTTGGTGTGTGGACAGTTGCACGGAGTTCCCTTGGTCGCAATGGAAGGCCGCCTGCACTACTACGAAGGCTATTCGCTACGGGAAGTCACATTTCCTGTACGGGTGATGAAGGCTCTGGAGACCGAAACTCTGGTGGTTACCAGTGCTGTTGGTGGATTGAATCCTCAGTATGCTCTTGCCGACATTGTGATTCTGGAAGATCACATAAATCTCATGCCCGATAATCCGCTGCGTGGAATCAATGATAATTCGCTGGGGCCCCGCTTTCCCGACATGAGCGAACCTTACACGCGTGAACTCATCACGCAGGCCCAGGCGACGGCACTGGAGTTGTCCATCACAGCACACAAAGGTGTGCTGGTGGCCGTTCCTGGGCCGAGTCTGGAAACCAGAGCGGAATACCGCATGCTTCGACGAATGGGTGCGGACATTGTGGGGATGTCGACGGTTCCGGAAATAATTGTGGCGCTTCACGCCGGCATGAAAACACTGGGGTTCTCCATCGTCACTGACATGTGCCTGCCAGATGCTCTGGAACCGGTCGATATTGAGAGAATTCTGGCCGTAGCTGCCGAGGGCGGAGCGAGTCTGGAACGCTTGCTCTCCAGTCTTTTGCGACGTAATGCACTGTCGTAACTTTGAGTTATGTTTGAGACATCCACCGGCAGAGAATAAACACATAATGCCCGGATTTTCCGAAAACCCGGGCAATTTGTTCACTGTTGTTGTCGGATTTTAAGGTGTATGTGGGGAGGCATGAAAAGCACGAATCTGTCTAGAGTGGCGGGAGTGTCTCGTTGAATCCGACCCAAATGATCTCCAGCGGAATTAAGCGAGTCCTGAAGTCTTTGAAGACTCCGCTACGTGTGTTTCTCACGCGAGTAAATTCGACGATTTCCACGGATAAGTTCTGGTCTAATCCAAGTGATGGTTTTGGCTCAAAACCTGCCACTAATTCCCGTCTCCCTGCGCCTTCAACAACTGCATCTCCACTTCAGGACGTTCAGGTTCTGACCCGTTTCTGTTGTTCCGAGCAGCCCTACTGGGCTGCATTTGTGGATCACTACAGATCCATGGGAATTCATGGTTTGCATGTGGGTGTGCAGATGGATGAGGATCAGGCTTTTCTGGCTGCCTTTGCTCGACAAGAACCCGTGTTACCGATCGTTGTGCACAGGCTGACAGCGGAACTGGATCCTTCGGCTGCCCTGAAGGTCTTTGACCTGGGAGCCATTGCTGGCGACGCCTCCTTCACCTTGATGGTGGATTGCGATGAGTACTTCTGCACCCTGGATCCCAGCCGCTCAATAAAGCAGTTGTTCAACATTTTCCCGACAGTCCCCAGCTCTACCTTCCGTGGTTGATGCGGCCGATCATCAGCGAAAGCGATTTCGCGTCTGGCGGTTACTGGGGCCATATCGGCAAATCGGTGGTGCGCTCAGCCCGGATGGTGCGTGTGGCGAGTTCGCATGACTTTTTGACGGATGCATCGACCACCTCCTCAAGGACGGGGGCGGTGCCGATTGGCACCTACGGTCTGGCCCTCGTACATTTCTGGACGCGCAGCTTTCGCGACTGCCTGCTGAAGGTTTTCCACAATCGGTTCGTGGACGCCAAGTCCGCCGATCGAGATCAGGCCCTGACGATCATCCGCGTCGGGGAGTTGCCGATCCGGTTGCGGCTGCTGGCCTTCCTTAGTCTGCAGAACGGTTACCTCCCCCTTGGCCTGATGGAGGTCCCGAACGTGGATCGTAACCTCGAGGAACAATTGCTGAGGCGATACCTGTGTGAAAGCGATGAAACCTACTGCCGCAGGCTTTTTGATGAGTACAGGCAGTTGCTGCTGGAAAACCGCCATCGGCTGCCGGCCTATCCAGCCGTCTCACTGTTGGAGATGGCCCAACTCCTGCCAAGCCTGGAGCAGGCTCGACGTCTTTGGAGTTGACGGTGCCTGCTTATTGCCACCGTTCAGCAGTTCGTCCGATAGCCCTGCGGATTGGCCTGTTGCCAGGCCCAGCCATCACGGCACATGTCGTCCAGAGATCGACGTCCAGTCCAGTTCAGGGTGGCCATCGCCTGGTTCGGACAGGCCTCCAGTTTCGGGACGGCGCCGCCGCCCTCGATGTTCTACCGTCTTTGCCGCTGGGTTGCGGTGACGACACGGAACAACAGAAGACAACGGGCACCGAGGGCGGTTCTTTTCTTGCACCAACTGTCGGCGTTTCTGGTCAATCCGAGTCCATCGCTGACAAAACGGCGGAGACGAACGAAGAAAACCGTAACGCCGAGAGCGAGCGCAACGACGTCCGTAACGTCAGCGCAGGACAAGAAAAAAGCCCCCCCTCTCGCTCCACACCGCGTAAATCCCGTCGAGCGCATTTCCATGGACCTCCACCTCGACGACAGCGCCGCGCCTTCCACCGTTGGGGAAGATCCACTGAATCTCGGGATCGGCCACCATGGCGGCGACACCACTCAGCGCGGGGAACAACAGGGGCGCCAGGCGAAGCAACGAAAATCATGCTACAGTAGCTCGCCAGAATGCCATCGGTTCCTCAACGTGACATGCGCCCCTGGCTCAGATCTCCCGCACCAATAACCAGTATCGCGTGTCAGTGCGTACACATCAATCGAACAGGCCTGGAAAACCCACGGTAGCGGACGACGCAGTCCCACGTTCGACGCTCAAAGACGGCATAGAAGCGCGAAGGAACACGGAAGGGATAGACGATCCCGGTCTAACACTTCAGAGCTCGATCAGGACCGGAAACGGCGTGGAGAAGGCGACGATTTGCGTCCGCCCGCTCGATATGCTGGTAGCGGCGATCTGCGGAGGCGCAGATGCGAGATTCAAATGGGAAATGTCAGTATAGTCCATTTTCAGGACATCCATTGCAAAGAGAACAGTCTTGACCATGAAACGAACGACGCCCCACAGACTTTCCCGCGTCAAAAGGTATGCCTCTCATATAAAGAGACTGCTTAGAAAACGACATTACAAATTCATCCACATTGGCAAATGCGGCGGGTCATACATAACAAAGTCATTCGGAGACAGACTAACCTACATACACATGTACAAGCCCGACATTGAGGCCGACCCGAGGGACAGCTACCTGATGTTCATCAGAAACCCGCTGGCCCGCTTCGTCTCCGCCTTCAACCACAGCAAGAGCCTCATTGATTTTGACACTTCTGAATACAGCTTTGACATGCTCATCAACGACAAGGGAACTCCGTATTACGGGCTCAAGAACAAGACTGCCAACAAACTTGAGTCGGGACACCCTTTCGACGAGGGGGAAACCGGAGTTGAATATGAGTGCCTAATGAATAATTTTGAATCCGCAAATGCATTGGCTGAAAGCTTATCTTCTAACAACGACGAACTGAAGAGCAAGGCTCTTTCGTTAATGAGCAACGAGCAGGTTGAGCATATTTCTAAGGGAATAGGCTGGTACCTGCACAATGGCGAATTCATAGAGAAGAACTTAAGGAACATCTCTTTTGTAGGGACACTTGAAAACATTGGCCAGGATTTAAATCTTCTGTCCGAGTTGCTAAAAACCGACGTCAATCAAAGCCAATACAAAAGAAGGAACATTTACCATTACGACAAAGGATTGTCAGATCTGGCAATTGGCAACTTGCTTGAGTTTTACAGGCCAAGTGATTACAAGGCGCTGGGGGTCCTGCATCGCCATGGGTTCATAAGCGATGAGACACTTGAAGATTATTGTGAATATCACGTCCTATGTTGAGGGAGGTTGGATGTGACATTTGGCCTTCGCTCTGGCGAGGCGCGAAGGGGGCATAGCTCAAGCCCTAAGGACTCGGGAAAAACCTTGGCCTGCCTCCCCTCTAAAACCGGTCCAAGTTCTAATCTAGTCCTAGGGAACTGAGCCGCAGTGTTCAGGGAAGGCTAAATGACCAAGAGGGAACGAGCCGGCGTGAGGCACCAAAGTTCCCGTGCGGTTCTTTGGGACCAGCAATCGGTTTATTCGCTTTGAGAAAACTAGCCCCAAACCTCATCTCAGAAGCGAATTACGGTCGAGGGTGTACCAGTTCACGGCGGAAGTACCGCCTGATGAGTCGGTGTTCATGGAGATTCAGGAATCTCCGGCCTCTTCAATTGGCATAGAAAGTTGTAGTGTTTGCCATTGACTAATGGGATATACACACGTACTTACATGGCCGAACGAGTCATTTCCTGGATCAGTAATTTGTTCACTGTTGTTGTCGGATTTTAAGGTGTATGTGGGGAGGCATGAAAAGCACGAATCTGTCTAGAGTGGCGGGAGTGTCTCGTTGAATCCGACCCAAATGATCTCCAGCGGAATTAAGCGA
>Ga0310123_10000577_pt1 | contig 32391 bp, 39 predicted proteins | sample CB6_AW_1057_MG_FD_203505 | JGI IMG/M metagenome (GOLD analysis project Ga0310123, IMG submission 203505) | Marine microbial communities from Western Arctic Ocean, Canada - CB6_AW_1057 | ecosystem: Environmental > Aquatic > Marine > Oceanic | place: Canada: Western Arctic Ocean | collected... | reverse complement strand
GACCTTTCAAAAAGGCTGCCAAAAATCTGGGAATGACTGAGGATCAAATTTTTGAAAAGTTACATCACTACGAAGAGATTGGAGTTATGAGAAGATATGCAGCAATTTTACGACATAGGGAAGCTGGATTTACTGCCAACGGAATGATTGTATGGAAAGTTCCAGAAGGACGAATCACCGAAGTTGGAAACAAGCTTGGTGCTTTTCCACAGGTAAGCCATTGCTATGAGAGACCGGTATATCCAGACTGGCCATACAATGTGTTCTCAATGATTCATTGCAAGTCTTTTGACGAGGCAGGAGAAGTCGCTGGACAGATTCAGAAGCAGATTGATGTTGACGAATACAAGATTCTATTCAGTGCAAAGGAATTCAAGAAGACAAGGGTAGAATATTTCGTCGAGAATGAGTTCAGTTTAGAAGAAAAAATCACTGCCTAAGAAGTTAAGATTTCTTTAATTTTCTCTAATACCCTTTTTTGGCTTTCAAGAATCTCAATAACCGACTCTTTTTCTGGCAAGTCTTTGGATGAAGCACATTTTTTGAGATTGGTATTGGTTCTTACAAGAAATGAGTCAATGAACATTGCAGCTTTTTTGATTTTTTCCTTATCGTTCATAATATCAGTCCGTATCCTTGGGCGGTCTAACAATAGCACGTAAATCGTTTACAAGAAGCCGTAAGCAACGCCTGCAGCACCACCAATACTTGCCATTGCATTTTTGCTCATCATCCATGATATTCTATTGCACTGTAGCTTTTAGTTCGTAAGGAGATTCTTTCCACCAGCTATTATACAAATCATCAATCTCTTTCATGTCGGAACTACTGATGTAATTTCCGTCAGACATTGCAGCAAATTTTTCGATTTCCTCCTCGCTGATGACTGTTGGCAGTACTGATGAGATTGGATTCTTTGAGATGATGAACTTGATTGCAAGTTCTATGATGCTGAGGTCGTTTCTTTCTGCTATTGGGCGGAGCTGCTCCACTTTTTTCAATGATGCCTTAATCCATTCGCCCTTGCGAACAGAGCGGTGGTCCTTTTCGTCAATCTTGGTATTTGCATCAACCTTGCCGGTCAGTATTCCCGAAGCATCTGGAACGCGAACCAGTATGCCAACATCCTTCTCTGCGCCCCTTTCAATGAGCTCGTTTCCTGGTGTCTGTTCTAAAATATTGTAAACAGTCTGTACTGCGCTGACATTTTTCCTTTCCATAGCCTCAATTCCTTCCTCCGTCCAGCCTATTGCAGGACCTAATGCCACTTGGTACGTTTTGATCTTTTCGTCTCCAATCAAGCCGTCAAGCGTTTGGAAGATTGTATCATCATGAATGTGTCTCAGTTTTGGGTTGTGTAAGCCATAAACGTCAATATAGTCAGTCTGTAATCTGGCAAGACTATTCTTTAATGCATTATTTGTAAATTCTGTATCAAATCTTTGTGGCAGTTCCTTGTGGCCAATCTGATCAACATTTTCAAAATCATAACCGTATTTTGTTGAAATTACAACTTCATTGCGCATTCCGGAAAAAACTTCACCTATCAGCTTCTCACTTTTTCCTTTTCCATACATGTCAGCAGTTTCAAAAAAGTTGATTCCAACATCATATGCCTTCTTGAGCATTCTTTTTGCCTCGTCTTCCTCAATCTCTTTTCCCCACCAGTTTAGCGCTATTGTCCATGCGCCAAATCCAATCTCGGAAACCTTGATTCCGCTTTTTCCTAATTTTTTATACTTCAATTTACAATCTCCTTGAACTCTTTCATCTTTGCTTCTATCTCTTCGTCGCTCAAAACTGATTTTGCATCTCGATCCTTTTCATTTAATTCTATCCAGGATTTGCATCCGTGATATTCTGACTTTATTGGAATTTCAAACTCCGGAACTTTGTATGTTCTCAAGAATAGTGCCTTCATTGATTTCTCTGGAAGCCAGTCAATTCTTTCCTTAACGTAAGAGTCGCTGAGAATGTGAAACGGTGACAGCGCGTTTATTTTATCTTCAGAATCAATATCCTTTTGGTATAACACATGGGCGAAAGAAGTGATATTGCTAACCCCGTCTTTTGGTTTGCTTGCTAGTGCATCTTCCAAGTGTTTGTGAAACTGTGGCTTGAGGTGTCTTGTTTCTTGGTGTTCAAAGGTTGGAAACAAAAAAAACTTTTCACTTTCAACCACAAAGCCGGATGAATCTTCAAGAATTCCTCCCTTTCTCAAAAGCACAGTCTGGTCTCCGTTTTCAAGGGCATTGACAATGGTTGCCCATTCCTTTAACGCGTTCATTATCCCAAGCTCGTAATTATAGGGACTATATCTTTTTTCACGCAGGTAATCATTGGTGTATCAACCGCAACATATGCAGAGACTGGAGTCTGTCTTAGATCCATGATTAGGTTTTGAAAGTCGCGCAAATCATCACACTCAAACGCTAGCATGAAATCCTGGTCATGTATTCCAAACGAATACGTTGTGTTTAGCGTAACTTGAGGGTATTTCTCACTTACATTGATGTGCTGATCCATCATCTTCTGTCTTTGTTCTTGTGGTAAGAGATACCATTCTCTTGTCTTGGTAAATGGATATACAACTACAAATTTTTGCGGCTCATTGCCTAAAACAAATGATGGGAGAGTTCCCTTTCTTGCGTATGTAGAAGACCTTGTGCAGGAAAGATAAACTCTTGATGGTATGATGTATTTTCCAAAGACTGTCAGGTAAAGTTTTGATATTACGTCTTGAATTTCCTCTACTGTTTCCGCTGCAAACCAAAACAAAAATTCTGCGTCATCACGCAAGCCAAGAGTTGAGTAGGTTCTAAATCTTATTCCAGAATTAATAATTATGTTTTCAACTTCTTTGGCAGACTCTTCTTTGGCTAGATCTGCCATCCATCTCCATTTTGGATCAATCTTAAAGAATGAAAAATTAAAAAAATATTGTTCGTTTTCTGTTGCTTCCAATGTTTAGTCAGATTTCTTTTTTACTACCCAGTCATAACCTTTCTCTTCTAGTTCATCTGCAAGAGACGAGTCACCGCTCTTCACGATTTTTCCTTCGGCAAAAACATGAACATAATCCAGCTTGTCTAGATAATTAAGAATTCTTGCATAGTGTGTAATCATAATTGTGGTTGTGTTTTTGTCAAACGTCTTGCTGATTGCTTTTGCAACTGCTTGAACAGAATCTATGTCTAAACCAGAATCTGGCTCATCCAATATTGAAACTCTTGGCTTTAACACAGTCATTTGCAATACTTCAGATCGCTTTTTTTCACCGCCAGAAAACCCTTCATTCAAGTATCTTGACAGAAATTCATCTTTCATTCCAACAGCATTAACATTTTCTTTAAGGTATTTTTGAAATTCTCTTACAGTTATGAAAACTTCACGTTCATCGTCTTTGAGTGCTTTACTTAGTGCGTTGTATGATGTTCTAAGAAAGTGAGAAAAACCTACACCAGAAACTTCAGTAGGGTATTGAAATCCCAAGAACAATCCTTTTTTTGCTCTTTGATCGGTTTTCAAATTCAAAATACTTTCCCCATCCAACAAAATGTCGCCGCTTGTTACCTGGTATTTTGGATGACCAAGCAATGTGTACGCTAGGGTACTTTTTCCTGAGCCGTTAGGACCCATTATAGCATGAACCTCTCCAGGTCCTGTTTTCAGGTTAACTCCCTTGAGAATTTCCTTGCCTTCCCTTGAAACACAAAGGTCTTTGATTTCCAAAGTTGCCATGGTGTTTAAAATTTAATTCTCTATATAACCGAGGCGAATTTTAGCTAATCCTAACCTAAACAATTGATTTTGATTGTAATAAAAAAAAGAAAAAGAGATTATTTTTTAGCTAATGTTGGTCTAAGTGTTACTTTCAATTTGAAACAGGAAAGAATTTCCTTACACCTGTTTCTAATTGTAACTTCTGTTACACCTGAGACACTAGACATGTCTCTTTGAAGAACACTTTGTCCAAGAAGAATTGATGCAATATACAAGTATGCTGCAGCAATTCCATTTGGTGCCTTTCCATCAGCCAGATTACGGTCTTTTGTCTTCTCTGCGATTTCTAGAGATAGCCTTTCTACTCTCGTTTCAGTATTTGTCATGTTTGCAATTTTTGAAATGTACTTATCCATTGTTACAATGGGTGCAGTGATTGTTCCATCTTCCATTACTAGCGTTCTATAATATCTTGAAGCCAGTTTTGTTTTTGATTTCAGTTCTTTTGCGTGACAAATTTCACGTAGAATTTCTTCAAGAGAGCGAATTACATCACATTGTTTACATGCCATGTAAACTACCGCTGCAGAAATGCTAACCACTGATTTTCCTTTGACTTTGATGTTCTTTCCATCAAGACCTCGGTAAATGAGTGAGGCAGTTTCTATAACATTTTTAGGAAGTGAACTCTTTTGACAAATTTCTGAAACTGTTCCTAAAATATTTGACAGTCTTCTGTCTCGTGAAGAGGAGACTCTTACTCTTTGTTGCCACTTTCCTAGTCTATGCATTTGACTAGCCGTTTCTGCATTGATTTTTTTTCCACTAAAATCCGTAGATCCAACGGAAATTTCTGTGGTTATTCCCAAATCGTGCTGAGAATATGATGTTTGACCAGTTGCCCTAGCAAGTTTCATCTTGTCTTCTAAACTATTACTTCTTGCTTCTGGGCCATGATCTGCTATATGTTCTTGCGTTACAATTCCGCAACCAGAACAAATTATTTCGCCATTATCTGTGTCATCAACAAGTGATGCCTTACAGACCGTACATTTTGTTTCTATTTCTATCGTTTCCATTTTCGTTTTCTCCTATTTTCTTTGTGTTTTTTTGCAGAAGGTATTTCAAAAGCAAACATCTTTTTTCCAACAAATTTTTTGACGTTGTTAGTCAAGGATATGGCAGATGCATATGGTTTGGCAACAGGTCCAATTAATTCTGTAACCTTTGCAACCTTAGTACTATTTTCATCACAGAGTATCTGGTCTTGTTGTACTATTTTCGAAAGTCTTACTATGACTCTGCCACTATTGGCAAGATGCAAAATTTCCCCTACCTCCTGCAATTATAATTAAAAAGATCTATTAGTTGAACAGACCTTCTGTCAACTTTACTTTAGCTTAGAGCTAGATAGAATTTTATTTTGACTGTTTGGCTCTTTTTACAACCATTTTTTCTGAAATTTTGTCAAGAATTTTTGTTTTTGGTAATTTTTTTTCTAATATGATATATCCTGATCTGACAAAAGGTCTTCTTGGAAATCTTACTTGATCATCTGTTTCTGTTGGTTCAAGTCCAGCGGCTTTTGCTGATTCAATTAATTCATTTAGTGATGGATCAAAAACACATTTGTCTTTTGCCAATCTTCTTCCTTTTTGTCTAGATAATGTTTTGTTAAAATAATCTAACCAGACTACGATATGATCGTAATCTTTCATAAAATCACTTTACCAATATTGCGTTTACAGTACCATGTTGTCCTGGTCTTGAAACAACTCGACATTTTCCTTCTTCTGTTTCTAGTATTGCACCTTTAGAAATTATTCCACGTCGTTGGTAATCATTATTTGTAGCGTTTTCTAACACTTTAATTATTTTCACTCTTTTAATTTTGGAATCTATTGCAAGATTAACAGAATCAATTGTTTTAATTGCAGTCTTGACGTTTTTTCCACGAACTTTTCTTGTGATCGTTATCTGTTCACCAATTATTGCTTCATTAGGAAATCTGTCCATCTCATACTTTCGCCTAGATCGTAATGGATGTCTACGTCCTCCTGTCACTTTGCTTGTACCTAAATTCTCAATTGACTTTTTCACGAACTGAGTCTAATTAACTCTAATTTATACAAATCGAAAGAATTATGCTATTTTTGATTATTTTCTTATTTTTTTGAATAGTTTTTGTTTAAGCGCAGTAACATCACCTTCAATTCCAAAATATTTTTGAAATTTTTCAGTTGTTGAGTAAATCCTTAATCTCCCAACCGATTGATGTTCAATAAAATTAAGCTGTCGTAATTCTTTCAGCTGTGCATAAACACCAGATCCTCTAACTTCCAAGAGCTGTTTTGAACTTATCGGTTGTTCTAATGCGATATATGATAATGTTTTTTGTGTAGCTCTGGATAAAAGTGGTTTTGATGCATATTTTCTAATGCTTGAACTGTATTCTGGTTTTAACTGAAAAACATAGCTACCATCTGGTAAAATAACTACTTCAATAGCTTTGAACACATTTTTCATTTTTTTAATAATAGAATCCAACGTGGATGTAGTTTTTTGTCGTGATTCTGTTCCAGACGCTTTGATTAATTCTTCTAGAGTTAGTGGTCTTCCTGCAGAATACAATGCAGATTCAAGTCGTGCTGCTACGTCATTCTCATTTTGAATTTTGATCATACTTTTTCTCCTTTTTTGTTCCATCATTGACTAAGGTAATTTGAATATCATCGTCAATCTGAGATAACTCAACTTTTTGATCACGTGCTAGGAATAAAACTGTAAAAAAACATCTTATAGAATCCAGACTATCCAAATCTGCGACAATTTCCTTTAACAATATATTTCCGGTACTTCCAATTTTGCGAATAATTAGACTTTCATATTCTTCAACTAAATTTTCAAATGAAACAAAATATTCTTTGAAATCCGGTGGGTCAGGCTCAAAATCTAACTGTCCTTTCCTTCGTGAACGAGGATTTGCAATGGAACCAATCAAATTCTCAAGCAAATCCAGTAATTCATCAAGTGAGACAGGATATGTGGATTCGTGCCTATATGGTATATCTAAAATATCAATATCGACATCCCGTCTGTTAATTAACGGCTTTTTCTCCATTGCAGCCTTTTGTAGGGCAAAAATACTTTCCACTTTCATTCGATAAATCAGGGATGAAGAAAGTGCAGCCATACCTGCAACCTTCAAATCTTTTTTGCCCGTTGCTTCTAGTATTTTTATTAACATCTTCAAAATTTCAACGATGTTGATTTGCCAAACGTCTTTTTTTGAAATTACAGATGGATTAAACAAAATATTTACTGGGTCTTGAGAAATGCCGGAAATTTCTTCATCATGGCTCATAGATTTTGTATAATAACGATTCACTAATACTATGAAATCTATTTTTTTGTTGTTTCCAGTCAACTCTTATATTATAATAAACGGAAAAATTCGACGTTGAAGGCAGCACAAATCATAGAGCCTAACAAGCCCTTGAAAATATCTGAAATTGATACTCCGACCCCTACTGGTAAACAAGTTTTAGTTAAAGTCAAAGCCGTAGGTGTTTGTCATAGTGATCTGCATCTTTGGGAAGGTGGCTATGATACTGGCGATGGTTTTATGAAAGTTACAGATAGAGGAGTAAAATTTCCTGTCATTCCAGGCCATGAAGTTGTTGGAACTGTAGCAGAGATTGGAGATTCTGTCGAGGGAGTCAAAGTAGGTGATGATGTATTAGTATATCCTTGGATAGGCTGTGGTAATTGTCCTACGTGCGAAAAAGGTGATACCAATTTATGCGAGGCTCCACAATCGCTTGGTGTATTCCAAGATGGCGGATATGCTGAATATTTACTGATTCCAGATTACAAATTCTTGGCTAAAATTTCAGGAATTGATCTAGAAGGTGCTGCATCATTAGCATGTTCTGGTTTGACTGCTTACACTGCAGTAAAAAAAGCAATTTCGAATTCTCCTGAGAATATTTTGATAGTTGGTGCTGGTGGACTAGGTTTAATGGGGGTCCAAATCGCGAAAGCACTTTCTAGTGCAAAGATTATTTGTGCTGATTTGACTGATGAGAAATTACAGAAAGCCAAGGAGATGGGGGCTGATCATATTGTAAACACTAAAGATTCTATGGCTTCAAAAAACATAATGTCAATTTGTAGTGAAAAGGGCGTAGACAGCATAATTGATTTTGTCAATGCACCTTCTACTGTCAAGTTGGATCTCTCTATTATTAGAAAACGAGGTAATATTGTTCTAGTTGGTTTATTTGGTGGTGCGGTAGATTTACCACTAGTTTCAATCCCATTAAAAGCAATAACAATACAGGGAGCATACACTGGAAATTATAATGATATGATTGAACTTCTTGATTTGGCTAAACGCGGTGTCATTAAACCAATTGTTTCAAAACGTTATTCTCTAGATGAAGTAAATACTGCTTTAGAAGATCTAAAAAATAGAAAAGTTATTGGTCGTAGCGTAATCAATCCTTGAAGGGTTGTAAGTCCCAAGCGAAGGAATTGAACCTTCGACAACCCGGTTTCTGTATGCCTGATAGGCTGGAATTCAGTTTAGCCTAAAGCCAACTACTACAGCCGGAAGCTCTACCAGGCTGAGCTAGCTTGGGACAATATCACCGAAACATTTAGGCGTTAAATAACTATCGGCTGTTCTTTCATTAGTTGTAATAAATAGAAAATTATGAAAAATTAAGTATGGGTATGATTCTGTTTCTGTGTTGAAGAAAAATACAAAAAAATCTGGATATGTCTGTGTACCATATCAACATGATAAATTTTCAATCGGTGTCAAAGATATGTGGGATAATTCAAGAAACATAAAATCCATATATTTTGTCACTGCCACTTTTGCTGATGAGTGTAAACCATACTTTCCATCCTCAACTAACCATTATCTATTGGCAAAGTTCTATGATGAAGAAAAACTCATCAAAGATGCAGAGAAATTTACTAATACTAAACCTTCATTCGTTTTTACTGTTGATAATCAGCTTTTTGAAAGAGATTTGGATAATGAGGAGAATTTCATCTCTACATATTACCTAGAATATCATGATCCTGATGCTATATCTGATGTTGCAAACACTATTGTGAAAAAAGATAAAATACGGCAAGCTGGGTTTGCCCATCTGAATTTGTTTTGTACTGACAAGCCAAAATTTGTGTTTCCACATACAGAAAAAATTGTTATTTTAGAGGTGTCTGATGAGCGCAGTCCTCAAAGCATAAATCAATATTGTCAAAAGATGCGGCAAGATATTTCTCGCAAGGGGATTGTAATGAATAATTTTGTTAGTATTTCTCTTCTTGAAAAACTGAAATAGAAAAGTTCAAAAGCTCCTCATAGTTCATTTTTCATCATGAGTAAACCTACTGAGTTGGGATCATTGAAAATTGGATCTTATATCTTGCTTCCAGTGTCTGATCAACCAACAGGTGATCCATGTAGGATAACTGAATTTGATACAAGTAAACCAGGAAAGCATGGCTCAGCTAAAGCAAGAATAGTCGGAGTAGGAATATTTGATGGACAAAAACGTCCACATGTAGGCCCGGTTAGCATGCAAATACATGTACCATTAATTGACAAGAGGACTGGCCAGATAATTTCGATAACAGGTTCTAAAATCCAAGTTATGGATTCAGAGACATTTGAAACTATTGATGCTGATATGGTTGAGGAAGAACTAGAGGGAAAATTACAGCAGGGTAATGATATTGAATATTGGAATGTTATGGGCAGAATTAAAATAATGCGTGTCAAGTCATCATAATTTGGATGCTGATGATGATTGGAAAAGCCGTCTGAGATTTGATGAGGATTATGAGAAGTGAGGCATCCTTCATTTTATTACTTGGTAAAAAATAAAATCTTTTGAATTGTAGTTTTTTGTATGAAAGTAGCAGTATTATTCTCTGGAGGAAAGGATAGCACATATTCAATTTATAGAGTAAAGCAAATGGGGCATGACGTAAAATGTTTGGTAACTATTTTCCCCAAATCTTCAAACAGCCATCTACTGCATTTTTCTGCTATAGAATCAACAGAATTGCAATCAAGAACTTTGGAAATACCACAAATAATTTCAACTTTAGATTCTGATGAATTGAAAGAAGAAATGAGTGTTCTTGAAATGTTATTGGAAAAAGCAAAACGAGATTTTCAAATTGAAGGATTGGTACATGGCGGTATATCCAGCGAATTTCAGAAAAAATGTTTTGAAAAAATCTGTGAGAAAATTGATTTGAAGATAATTGCTCCGTTATGGAAAATAAATACAAAAGAATACATGAATAATCTAATTGATTCCAAGTTTAAATTTATTTTAACTAGTGTGTCATCTGGCGGTCTAGATGAGACATGGTTAGGAAAAATTATTTCTGCAGATGACATATCACAACTAGATAAATTATCTAACAAATATGGTTTCAACCTAAATTTTGAAGGTGGAGAGGCTGAAACCTTTGTCATCGATTGTCCACTTTACTCGTATCCTATTAAAATAAAAAAGTCAAAAACAGTGTGGGATGGTTACATAGGAAGGTTTGAAATAGAGGATGCTCATTTAGATTCTAATGCTAGATAATCTAAAATCTAGTCTGAGATCTGCTATTAAAAAAATAGTAAGTTCTTCAGGTGTTGATGAGGAACTTATCAAAGAATTATCCAAGGATGTTCAACGTTCATTATTACAATCTGATGTTAATGTCAGACTAGTATTAGAAATAACCAAAAATATTGAAAACCGTTCGTTAAATGAGAAACCTCCACCGGGATTATCAAGAAAAGATCATATTGTTAAAATATTATATGATGAACTTGCAAAATTATTAGGCAATGACGCTGAATTTCATTTTAAATCTGGAAAAATCAACAAAGTTCTCCTGTTAGGAATTCAGGGCAGTGGAAAGACTACAGTTGCGTCAAAACTTGCCAGGTTTCTGTCAAAACAGGGTTATCGAGTGGGTGTAATCGGTGCTGATACATTTAGGCCTGGTGCTTTAGTTCAATTACAAACAATGTGTGAGAAATCTGGCGTTGAAGTTTACGGCGACGAAAAAAACAAGGATTCACCAGAAATTGTTAAAAAAGGTTTAAAACATTTTGAAAGTTCTAATCTTGATATAATTTTAATTGATACTGCTGGGCGTCACAAGGAGGAAAAAGAATTACTAGATGAGATGAAACAAATCAATAAAGCTGCCTCACCTGATCTTGCCTTATTGGTAATTGATGGAACAATTGGTCAACAATGTCATGCACAAGCAGAGGCATTCCATAAAATAGTTTCAGTTGGTGGAATAATCATTACAAAACTTGACAGTTCAGCTAAGGGAGGTGGGGCATTAGCTGCATCAGCAGCTACTGGTGCACAAGTAATGTACATTGGTACAGGTGAACGTATTGATGATTTAGAAGCATTTTCTCCAACTCGCTTTGTAGGTAGATTACTTGGCATGGGTGATATTCAGGCAGTACTTGATTTGGCTAAGAGATTAGAAAATGTAGCTGATGATGTTCGTATGAAAAGAATATCAACCGGTAAGATGAATATGGAAGATTTCTATTATCAACTTGAAGAAGTCACAAAAGCTGGTTCATTTCAGGGATTGATTGATAGTATGCCAGGTTTATCAGGTATGGTCAAAGAAGATCAACTTGATAAAATGGAAGAAAGGATAGACAAATGGAGATATATTATTCAAAGCATGAATAAAGCTGAGAAGGCTGATCCTGATCTTCTTAATGCTTCTAGAGTTAAGAGAATTGCACGAGGTTCTGGTTGGTCTGAACATGAAGTCAAAGAGTTAATAAAAAATTACAAAAATTCGAAAAACATGATGAAGGCATCTAAAGGTAGACAGATGCAAGGGTTTCTTCGTAAACTTGGTATGGGTTAATAGTTTGTTTATTATTTTCAATTAAACTACATTTTTTATGCAAAAGTGTGGCGTGTTAGAGAAGGATGATGAAATCATACTTCAATCCAAATCCATTCTTAGTGAATGTGATTTATGTGATAATTGTTTAGGAAGATTTTTCGTTAGTTCTACCAATTTATCATCTGGAAGAAGATTAGGTAATAAAATTAGAAACTCGATAAATTTTAGAATTGCAACGAAATGTTACATTTGTAAAAATCTGTTCTCCAACATAGATCTTTATGTAAAAATGATGCAGAATGTGTCAACGGAATATGAATTTTCTACTTTCACGGTCGGTGCAATCTTAAAACAATCTATTATTGAAAGGGATGATAAATTACGATCAAGGTTTCACCTTCGTGGTGTTGATGGGATAAAAACAGATGTAACAAAAGAGCTCGGGAAAAAATTCATAAGGAAAACAAAGAAACGTATTGATCATCTTTTACCGGATGTTACATTCACAATTAATTTTAAAACTGAACAATGTAATGTGAAAACAAAACCCGTTTTTTTGTATGGGAGATATGTTAAAGATAAGAGAGGATTACCTCAAAAAGAAGAATCATGTAGAGACTGCATGGGCAAAGGCTGTATTTTTTGTAATAATCATGGAATAGTTTCATTTGATGGCGTTGAAGGCAAAATATCCAAATTTCTTTATGAAAAATTTAAGACTGAACGGGTCAAGTTTACTTGGATAGGCGGTGAAGATAAAACGAGCCTTGTTATGGGTAATGGAAGACCATTTTTTGCAAAACTACTTTCTCCAAAAAAACGAAATGTTAGATTAGCAAAAAAATCCAACCTAAATGAAATTATGATATATGACTTAAGGAAAATAGATCATATCCCAAATGGCTCAATTCAGTTTAGATCTAAAACAAAGATGCTAGTTTCTACAAAAAATAATCTTTCATCTAATAAACTAAAAAAGCTAAAACAACTTACAGATGCTCCAATTGAAATAACTGACTCAAATAAACAATACAAAAAAAGAATCTACAAATTAAAATACAAAAAACATTCTTTACAATCATTTGCTGTAGAGATGGAGGCTGATGGAGGAATACCCATAAAACGGCTTGTTAATGGATTTAGTGTTGTTCCCAACATAAGTAGTATTTTAAATACATATTGCTCTTGCGAAAAATTTGATGTTGATCAAATTTACTTGTCAAAATAATTAATCATAGGTTAAGATTAACATTTTTCTAGTCAAAATAGTGATTTCAATCATTGAACCCTTTACTAAAAGTCAGAGAAGCATTTCAGAATGGTGTTTTACCAAAAAAAGAATATTCGTTGATAGTTAAGCGATTTCCAATTGTTGTTTCAGGTATTACTAGAATAGAGAAAGCCTCTGGTGTTGATTTTCCTATAGCATATGTTGAACCTTCTATAACCATATCTTCATCAGGCACAAATTCATTCGAATATGGCATATTATTTGCAAGAACAATTCCTGTTGTTGCCAAAAACACATTACAGGTTGTTATTCAGATATCTGCACCACTAGTGGCATATGGTTTGAAGGGAACGATACATGCAATTTTAGCACATGAATTTTTACATTATTTAGAATTAATGCGTAAAATTTCTAATATGGAATTAATCTCTGATGAAATTTCAGTAAATCTTTTTGAAAATGTTTATGCAGATAGTGAGAGACTATTTGAACCACGTGCAGTATTTACTGATAGGACGTTACTTTTACATATAACAAAAAAATTTCCATCTGGATTTAGAGATTATAAACTTGAGGATAAAATATCGAAATATTGGATTGAAAAAAATCTACCAACTACAAATATCACATTAGACACTAATGTTACAAAATTATCACCGGATTTAATTTCAAAAATTAGATTAGCACCAAATCTTATCTCAAAAATTAAAAGTTTTGAATTAAAAGCATCAAAATTAAGAAAAAAAAGACTTTACTGAGAAAATTCTGTCAATCCACATTTACCACAAGTCTTTCGGTCTTTGTGTTCTGACATGAAAACACCCTTACCACAACGAGAACAAGTTTTGTGTGTTTTAGTTACTTTTTCACCATCTACTTTATAGTATTTGTAAACACTTGGACTAAGTCCTTTTTTTCCAGCCATTAGTTATTTTCACTTTTATTTTTTGTATCTGGTTTATCAGTAGATGCATCTGCCTTTGCTGGTTCTGCATCTGCCTTTGCTGGTTCTGCATCTGCCTTTGCTGGTTCTGCATCTGCAACTTGTTCATCTTTTTTCTCTTTGCCAGCATTTTTGGCTTTATCCAAACGAGCAAAGATAATAGGATTCACTTGCTCCTTTGCAAGTTTTTCATCATCATAGACATAAAATGTGCCAGTAATTTTTGGTTGACCAGTATGATTCTGTAATTTAATTGGAATCACAATCTTTCCATCCAATTTGAGTTCTTTAGTAATCATTTCTACAGCCTCAAGTTTTTTTAGTTTTCCACCTAATCTATTAAAATCACAAATAATCTCCCGTCTAGATAAAAACGAGTTATTCTCGTCACTTAGTGTTTCAATCATTGACATGTTTCAAATCCCCTGAATATTTCATATAAACCTTCAATATAATACCAACAAATTTATGAAATTATAACAAAAAAAAGCATGGACAGATTCATGTTGCACTTGAAAAATTCTGATTATACGCCAAAGGATGCAAAAACTGTCCGTTCGGATGCACGCGATCTAACTTATGGTATGAGTGTAGTCATTCGTGATTGTAGGATATCAAGCAAATTCATTGAGTTAGATGTTTCTGTGCATAAGAATAATCTTGAATTATTGTTGGAAAAACTAGCTTCCATTGGACAGATTGATGATTCTAGGCATATTATTGAAGAAGAAATCGAAAAAAATCAATTGATTAAAGATGGAATTTTTTATTTTAATAATGAAAGATTTTGGGAATGCCATGAAGCCTTCGAAGGTGCATGGAAACAATGTACAGGTGATGAAAAAGAGCTAATTCAGGGATTAATACTGGTTGCTGCAGCACTTGTACATTATCAGAAAGACGAAGATACAATATGTCTTTCAGTGCTTGGCCGTGCACTAAAAAAATTACAAAGTAAATCAGGTGAGTATTATCAAATTAATGTTGATAGAGTTAAACAAAAAACAATTGAAATGTTAGATAAAAAAGAAATCTTTACTTTTACGTTTTAAACAAATCTATTCCAGTTTTTACTACTTGCACGCCATCAATTAATCCAATCGCGCCTTTTTTTGCTTCTGTCTCAGTAAAACGCTGTGTATCATCATTTGTTATCATATTTCCAGAAATTAGTAAAGGAACTGGATCATCACTATGCCCCTTATGGATACTTGGTGTAGAATGATCTGCTGATATCATTATAGCAATCTTTGATACATCAACATGATCTAGCAAAGTACCAAAAAACCGTTCATCAATCTCCTCAATATTTTTCATTTTACCAATTGCATCACCATCATGTCCAAATTCATCTGGTCCCTTCAAGTGTACATATATGGCATTTTCAGTCTCCATTGCTTGCGCTGCAACCCTGGCCTTTTCTTCATAATCAGTTAGACCACCAGCATTAAACGCCTTCATTTTAAGAATATTGGAAATGCCAATCTCCACTGGCATATCAACGATGCATGAAAAGTTCATAGAGTGTAAATCGTTGATTGGTTTCACATTTGGATATTTGTTACCTGCATCCCTTAACAATATACTATTCAGTAATTTTTTATTTTTTTGTGATCTTTGTTTATTTACATCACTTTTTTTCATTATTTCTAATGATTGTTTGGTAAACTCATTTACCAAATTTGCTGCATTAGCCGCATTTTCTGACTGCTCTAACGGAATGCATTTTTCAATTTTCATAAAATCACTTACCGCCTTTGCAATCCCCATTCCATCTACACGTGCATAAGCTGGATCAGTGTTACTAATTTCTGAGGAAAGTGGTTTATTATCTCTCAGTCTTACAGTCACTCTATGTCCAACTGTAGGTGCCACAGCTACAGTTGTATTAGGGTTTGAAAATTTGATTTCTTTTTCAATTTCTTTTGAAATTTTTTCAACATCTTCTCTCTCAATTCTTCTACCTGCACGCCGATCAATAATTTTTCCTTCATCATCTAATGTGGCAAAATTACCGCGTAATGCTAAATCACCATCCTTGAAATCAATTCCAATCCCAATTGCCTCGATCACACCCCTTCCTGCGTAGTCAGAATGTTGAAATTTGTACCCTAACATGTTAAAGACAGCTATGTCTGATTCTGGTGCTATACCCTTTCCAACTGATATAACCTGACCCATAATACCATTTTTTGCTAACATATCCATGTTTTTTGTTGTTGCAGCCTCAAGTGGTGTCTTTCCTGCCAAGTCTGGGTGTGGTAGATCACCTACACCGTCTAACAAAACATAGATTATCTTGACATCATTGTTATCAACGATTTTTTTTCATCTCCTATTTTCATGAAATAGTTGGGATGGTTAAAAGTTTGTAATCAAAATAGCGATCTTAGAAATAATTGTTCTGTTTAGAATCTTTTGGAAAGATTTTAACTCTCAAAAATCATGTTATTTCTTATGGGGGATATGAGAAAAGATTACATTATAGAGCGTGAAGTCATAGTTCATCCTTCTACAAAAAAAAAGATTAATGCTAAAAAATGCCCTTATTGTCCTGGAAATGAATCTATGACTAACCCATCATTATTATCACTTGTTGCAAGAGATGGTATGTTACAGAGGTTACAAGACAGCGATGATTTTTTTGTAAAGAATTGGTCTGTTCGTGTATTTGAAAGTAAGGAACCAGTTGTTTCAATTGAAACTAAAAATACATATACTGACAGACCACTATATACCGAACCTGCGTATGGATATCATTACATTGTAGTTGCGTCTCCTAAACATAAAGAGACTCTTGCCACTATAGATATGGAACAATGGTCAAATGTTTTGGTTGTAGTTCAAGATAGACTTAGATGGTTATACACACAAAAAGGAGTTACATACGTATCTATTTTTGTTAATCATGGGAAGGAGTCTGGAAGCAATGTGGAACACGCACACATCCATATGGTAAGTTTTTCAAATTTACCACCAAAAATTGATGAAGAAGCTGAAGCCTCACATCAAATCCTTAATGAGAAAGGTGTATGTCCAATGTGTCAGGTAGTAAATACTGAAACTAGTGGACCAAGACAAATCTTGCAAACTGAAGGATTTATCGCATTTTGTCCTTGGGCACCCTCTTACCCTTTTGAATTTTGGATATGTCCTAAAAAACATTCCACAAGTTTCTCAAAAATAACTCAAAAAGAAATCAACGATGTGTCATTAATTTTAAGGGCAACACTTGGGGGTTTGACGAAAGAAATTAATGGTGTGTCATTTAATTTAGCGTTTCATCTATCACCCGAAAAGAAAAACAGTAGACAGATTCATTGGCATATTGAGGTATATCCAATAACGGGTCATTGGTCTGGCCTTGAGCGAGGATATGGTGTATTCCTGAATACAATCTCACCCGAGAAGGCGGCTGAAGCATTAGGTGCAGCATGTAGAAAAGAGCTGGCAAATCTTGTTGGAATAGATTAATAAAAACAGTTTATTTATCCATGATAAAATTTCATTAATATGGCATTACAGTATGGCGCTTACATTGCAATGGCAGGTATTGGTCTGTATGCTATCTTTGTGGGAGAAATAATTTCAATTTTTCATTTTATGAGTGAGCAAATCTTCGAGACTTTCGAACCTGCATCAAAAATTTTACAATTTATCTCAATAGGAGTTGCACCTGCGGTGATCATGTCTGGCACATCTTACCTGATTGCTAGGAAATTTGGTTCAAAACAAATTGGTTGGTTAGTGATTGCCGGTGGAATTGTATTGCTAGTTGGTATGTCTTGTGCGTATACAATGTTGGATAGTATAGACAAAGATTATCAGGTCTTTACTGTAATTATAACTCCACCACTATTCATTGTTGTTTCTATACCAGTTATGATAGTAGGGGCACTCTTGCTTAGAATTAAAAAAAGACCAAAAAGATATTTTTAGCTATGATCATATCGCATACAGTTTGATTCACGCTTAAATCCAATTCTCTCATAAAATTGTTTTACGTCATCCTTACAATCTAAAATTGTTTTGTAGCAATTTTTTTCTTTTGCACGTTCTAACAAAGATGTAACAAGTTTAATTCCTATTCCCTTTCCCTCACAATCTTTTCTTACTACTACGTCCTCAATATGACCAACAAGTCCACCATCATGAATGAATTTCTGCTCTATCAATAACGTAGTTGAACCAACAATTTTCTTGTTATCTATGGCAACATGAATTATATGATCTGGATTTTGTTTTATTTTTTTTAAAATTTCATTCGCTTTGTTTTTATCAAGATCACCTGTATTTCTTAAAAAATCTAAAGTTTCTAGGAATCCATTTTTAAGATCATCTTCTTCAATTTCACGAATTATAATTTCTGGCATATTAAATCAAATCTTACCTCGTTTTTTATATTCCAAGTTTAATTTCTCATAAGTTTTTTTATCACCAACATCTATGAATCCATTTTTTACTAGTATACTGTTAATAGTCTTACGTTTAGAAATTACTTTTTTTATCACATTATCCATTCCATATGGTTTGTTTTTAGGAATAAAGTTTAGGATGTTAGGTTCCATAACATAACAACCCATGTTGATTTTTGATTTAATCTCAGGTTTTTCATTCCAAGATAATACTTTACCGTTATTTTTAGTATCAATAACTCCATACTTGATGGATGTTTTGTGCTCGTAAAGACTCATTGTGATAAATGATTTCTTTTTCTTATGATCAGCTATCATGTTTCTTAGACTAAAATTGAAAAGTGAGTCTCCATAAACGCAAACGAATGTATTATCAATGAATTTTTGTGCAGTTTTTAATTGCCCTGCTGTTGCAAGTGGTTTTCTTGATACAGCATACTCGATATTCACACCAAATTTACTTCCATCCCCAAAATATTTTTCAATTGTTTCATGAAGGTAACTCACACATAGGACGATATCCTTTACACCATTTTTTCTAATCCACTTGATTAGATATTCTAACAGAGGTTTCTTACCTAAAGGTAGCATTGGTTTTGGTTTTTTATTAGTAAGTGGACGTAGCCTTGTCCCCAAACCACCGGCGAGAATCACGGCCTTCATGAATTTGTATTCTCATGCTAGGACTATTTATGTTAATTTACACAATTTTTAGTGAAATGGTGTAAATTTTGAAACTTTTCTTATTACATCGTCAGGATTATTACCAAAGATTAGTATCATTGGTTCTTTCCCAACATCACCCTTATGATAAATTATGTCAGGAGATTTTGCATTGAGAGTGTTGGATATTCCCCAAGAAATGGAAGAGTTTTCCTTTTGCTTTGACTTTTTTGGTTCCTTGCTCCTGTCATAGATTAGAACAGTGAATTTTAATTTTTTTGCCTTTGCAATAATTTTTGGATCGTATTTTATGTTAATACCAGAGCGAACTTCTGGGAATTTTTTGTTTACTTGAATTACAGCAGTTCCGACATGCTGTGAACCACCATATACAATTTCACCAGCTGTCACAACCTCTTTGCCTGATTTTACCAGACGACCAGATATTCCTAATACATCTTTTATGATTTTTGGGTTTTTTTTAGCAAAAACAAAATTTGTCTGGCATTCTGGAATTATTTTGTAAATATTTTTTATTTGCTTAAAGTGATTGATCGAATCTGATAATTCCCTCATTCCATTTGAAATATTTTTATGAGTAATATTCACGCCTTTTCCAATCTTTTTTGAATTCATTATGGACTGGTAAACATAATCCTTGGCTGCTTTTACTGCATTATACATTGTATTTCCCTTTGCAAGTGATACAGCAATTGACGCAGAGTAGTTACATCCACTACCATGATTTTTAATGGGAATTTTTTTGCCAGAAATTACATATTCTTTATTCTCTTCTAAAACAAAATCAGAAATTTTACCATTTGATGAAGTTGCACCAGTAATGATTACGCATTTGGCACCCATTGATTGGATTTTCTTTGCAGATTTTTTTGTGTTTGATATTCCTGATAATGCTTTGGCCTCAAACTTGTTTGGAGTTATAACATCAGCCAATGGAACCATCATCTTTTTGTAATCACGCAATGCACTTTTTTTAAGAAGTATTGCACCTGTCGTTGATTTTATTATTGGGTCGACAACAATTGGAACTCTGATATTTCTTAACTTTGAATGAATTATCTTTATTACTTGAGAATCGTAAACCATCCCAATTTTGATTGCATCAATATGAAAATCAGATAAAATTGAATCTATCTGTGTCATTAGGCTTTTAGCAGAAACAGGCTCAACTGAGGTAACTTTTCTTGTATTTTGGCTGGTAATTACAGTTACAACTGTGAATCCGTATACATCATGATTAGAAAATGTCTTGATGTCACTTTGTATTCCAGCACCCGAGGATGGGTCAGATCCTCCAATGGAAAGAATGTTCATATCTGTATTGAATTGTATATCATGTTTTAAAATTTGATCGCTGACTTGACGACTGTTTAAATCCATCAGAAGGTTAGTGTACTTATGGCTACTCAAATGACCTCTGCAAGAAGAGGTATTGCAACTGATGAGATGAAGCAGGTTGCAAAAGATGAAGATGTTACACTTGATTGGCTTTTACCAAAAATTGCAATCGGCTCAATTATCATTCCAAGTAACAACGTAAGACCTCAGAAGATTCACAATGTTGGAATTGGAAAAGGCATGAAAACTAAGGTGAATGTAAACATTGGTACTTCAACATTAAACGTCAACGTTGAGGAGGAGATTGAAAAAGCCAAAGTAGCTGTAAAATATCATGCTGACACAATCATGGATCTTAGTGATGGTGGTGATGTTGGCAGCATTAGAAGGACATTATTGGATACGGCGCCTATAACGTTTGGAACTGTACCAATTTATGAAGCATATAACTTCGGTGTTGAAAAGCACAAAAATCCTCTTGATATTACGGAGGATGATTATCTAAAGGCATTCGAAAATAACATAAAAGATGGAGTTGATTACACAACAATTCATTCTGGAATTACCAAAGAAATTGCAAAAAGAATTTTCAAAGTACAGCGATATGCTGGTGTTGTAAGTAAAGGCGGAACAATAACTGCAGCATGGATGCTGAAATATGATAAGGAAAATCCTTACATCACTCATTATGACTATATGATTGAATTAGCGCAAAAATATGATGTCACTTTTAGCCTAGGCGATGCATTACGTCCAGGTTCTATATTGGATTCACATGACGAATTACAGGTACAGGAAATGATCAATATAGGGAGGCTAGCAAAGCGTGCAATTGAAAAAGATGTTCAAGTAATGATTGAGGGTCCAGGTCATGTTCCACTGAATGAAGTTACTGCAAATGTTACACTAGCAAAATCAATGATTGGAGACGTTCCATACTATGTTTTGGGACCTCTTGTTACAGATATTGCATCTGGGCATGATCATATAGCAAGCGCAATTGGTGCTGCAGTTTCAGCAAGTGCGGGTGTTGATCTTTTATGCTATCTAACACCATCTGAACACTTGGCGTTACCAACTCCAGATGAAGTAAAAGAAGGTCTGATAGCATACAGAATTGCTGCTCATGCAGGAGATTTGGTGAAGCTCCGAGAGAAGTCCATTAAATGGGATATGGATATGACTGAAGCAAGAAGAACTCTTGATTGGGAAAAACAACTGGCTTTATCAATAGATCCAGAAAAGGCCGCATTAATTCATGGACGTACAGGCCAGCATCCAGGAAATAATGTACCGTGTACTATGTGTGGTGGTGCTTGTGTGTATATCATGCTACCAAAACAACGTAAGTACGAAAAAGAAGAAAAAAAATTACAACAAACTGAATAGTATTTTTTCTAACTCTGGAACTGTTTCATAATTTTTAATCTCATTTGGTTTTATCCATTTAAATTCTGAATTTTCCCAATTAAGTTTTATTTCTGGATTTTTTGTCTTGAATAAAAATGGAAAAATATTCCACTCATGATTTTTATATTGTGCAGATTCAATTTTTATTCGTTCATTAGCCTTCAATAATTCTATTTCTTCATCATTAATCCCAGTTTCCTCCAAAATTTCAGTTTTTGCTCTATCTAATGGGGTTGTGTCATTTTTTTCAATAATTCCACTTACTCCGGCCCATAAACATTTCATGGATTTTACTTTATCACTTCTTTTTAAAATAAGAATTCTGTCACCATTTTTAATAAACGATGTAACAATATTTGTAAAGCGTAAATTGTTATTTTTCAACTGTCTTGATCATTGCAGCTAATTTTTTATTTGATTTTTCTAAATCTACATTTTTTGAAATTTTTTCTTGGCTTGATTTAATATAATTAATTATCTCTTCACTTTTTCCTTCTTGTGAATTTGTAAGAAGTCGTCCTATATCCTTCCAAAACTCTTCGCCAGACCTTCTTACCTCTGGATTGGATACTATTGTCTCTATCAGTTCAGCTGATTCCGTAAGTATGCTTTCAGCAATGATCCTTTGAGCTTTAAATGTTGTACCAGCCATTTTTTCAGTTAATGAAATTTTTTCATCTTTTGCAAGTATGTTTGCAAAGGCGATATTGATTAAATGAGTCAATCCAAGAATAACACCAATTTTTTTATCATGTTCAACTGCGTCAATTGTAACAAAATTTGCTCCTGGAAAAAGCAATTTTGTTGCTGTTAATTCCTTTTGTGCATCCTTGATCGGTACTATGATTACATTATTGCCGGCAATATTTTTTATGCCAGGTCCAAACATTGGATGAATGCAAATAGGGTTTATTTTAGATGGCGTTTTTAAAAGCGTTTGAGCGGTTTTATATTTGTGCGAAGATATTTCTATTAGATATGAACCACGTTTCATTTCTTTAGAAATCAATCTTATAATTTCAGGGGTGTTTTTTGTAGGCGTGCACAAAAGAACATAATCAATTTGTAATATAGCACTAACAAGAGAATTTGCTTTTTCGATGAATTTTTCTTTTATCTCATTATTTGTATCAAACCCCTTTACCCTGAAACCCATTTTATGAAAATAATTTGCAAACCATTTACCCATTTTGCCGTTTACGCCAATGATTGCTATTTCTTTATTCATACGATTCCTTCAACATGGTATCTAATATTGTCATGCCTTCCTTTAACTTAGTTTCATCTATTGCCGTTATCCTAAAAAATTCCTTATAGTCTCCAAATCCTTCGCCTGGGGCTATGGCAACGCCATGTTCTAGCAATTTTTCCGAAAATTTTGTCGCATCAAAATCCTTGTATTTTGTCTTAGCGAACAGGTACATGGCTCCATCGGGTTCGATGAATTCTAGGTCTATATCTTTCGCAGTTTTAACTAGAACATCTAGTCTTGATCTTACAAGATCTGCATTGTCACCAACATACGATGAACCTGTGGTAGTGCTTGTCATAGCTTTTAATGCAACATATTGAATTGGTTCTGAGACATTTGTCAGACTAAGTGCTTGTAACTTTGACATTTTTTCTATAATGGATGGTTCTGCAGTTACCCACCCAATCCTATAGCCAGTCATAGCATAAGATTTAGAAAATGATCCTGTAACTATAGTTTTTTCATATCCATACTCGGTCCAAATGTTCGGTGCCCTCAGATCACTATCCGTGTAATAATAATCGTATATTTCGTCACTTAGTATGTAGAGATCATGTTTCTTTGCTGTTTGGATAATACCATCTAGAAGTTTTCTTGGGAGAATCTTTCCCGTTGGATTGTTTGGGTAGTTTAGGACAATCATCTTTGTATTTTCATTTATCGCATTGTTGATTTGGTCAATAGATGGCTCCCATTTTGTTTCTAATGTTGTCTTTATTGTTCTGACTTTGATACCGGCATTTAATGCACAGTCCTTGTATGCTGGCCATGCTGGTTCTATCACAATTATTTCATCACCAGGATTTAGTAGTGTGTTTATCGCCAAGTAGACTGCGAATCTTGCACCTGGACAAATCATAATGTTTTCTATCGAGGCAGAATAAGACGATCGTAACATGTATTCGTTGTGGGGAATCAACTCCTTCCGTAATTCTGTAATTCCCTTTGCGGGACCATACTTTCCGTATCCTTTGTCGTATACCTCTGCAAGCGCAGTTTTCACCTCCTTTGGTGGCTTGAAATCTGGTTCGCCAACTTCAAGATGAATAATTTTTTTACCTTGTTCCTCAAGCGCTTTTGCTTTCAAAAATACTGAAATGTGTGTTTGCTTGTTGTCGGATTGTACCTTTACAGACTCGTTAAGCAATAAATTGAGAAATTTTAATGCAGTTGATTGATCCAAGTCGATTTCCTTGCATAGCTTGGTAACCTGAGTTCGTAACGCATCCTCTCTTTCCTCATCTGTTACAGTCATGCCAAGGCTTGCTTTGGCATCGCCTATTTGCTTGGCAATGTCTGTTCTTGTTTTTAACAGCTTGATCATCTCAAGCGTTATCTCTTCAATCTTCTTTCGATGTTCTTCTATATCTGACATTTTAGATAACTGGTTTTATGAATCCGCCTTGCAGTGCTTGGTCTGCAATTACTAGCGATACTATAGAATCAACAACAGGAGGTGCTCGTGGCACTACGCATGGGTCGTGTCTACCTTCTACTCTTAATTTTGTATTTTTTTTAGTTTTGAGATCAACTGTTTCTTGCATTTTATTAATTGATGAAGCTGGTTTGAATGCAACTCGCATTACTATTGGCATACCATTTGACATGCCGCCTAAAATTCCACCCGCGTTATTTGTTTTGGTAATAACTTTACCATGACGGAAGGTGTAAGAATCATTATTTTGTGAGCCGTGTTTTTCAGAGCCTGAAAATCCAGAACCAAACTCAACTCCCTTGACAGCAGGTATTGCATAAATGCCCTTACTAAGTTCTGATTCTAGTGAGCTAAAAATTGGTTCTCCTAGCCCAACAGGAATGTTGTTTGTTACAGATTCAATAATACCTCCCAACGAATCACCATTTTTCCTAGCGTCAAGTATAGATTTTTTCATTTTTCCTGCGATCGCTTTTTCAGGACACCTAACTTCGTTTCCATATATTGATTTGAGCATCTGTGAAGTAGCTTGATTTTTCATCTTTATCTTTCCAATTTGACATGTGTACGAGTTTGTTTCAATACCTAGTGTAACTTTGAGTAATTTCCTAGCAATTGCACCACCCATTACATGTGTGGCTGTCAATCTTCCAGAAAATCTTCCTCCACCACGATAGTCATTGAATTTTTTATATTTTATAAAAGCTGGATAGTCAGAATGACCAGGTCGCATTGCAGTTTGTAATTTAGCGTAACTTTTTGAATCATGATCCTTGTTCCAAATAATTGTTGTAATGGGTGCACCCGTCGTGTATCCTCTAAACACGCCAGAAAGAATCTCTACAACATCACCTTCTTTTCTTTGTGTTGATACAAGTGATTGGCCGGGTCTTCTTAAATCAAGCATTTTTTGTATGTCTTTTTCTTCTAATTCTAATCCAGCTGGGCAACCATCAAGTACCGCACCCACACATTTACCATGACTTTCACCAAAACTTGTTAAGACTAAATTATGTCCGATTGAACTTCCTGCCACAATATAATATTATTTAAGATAAATATAACTCTACAATTTTTTCGGTAAATAATTTCCTATCAATCAACAAAAATTTTACATCCAATTCTTTTCATTTCGGAAATGAAATTTGGATATGAAATTTCCACAGATTCTGGGTCTGATATGGTGCAATTGCCAACATACATTCCAGCTATACAAAAAGCCATAAACAGTCTATGATCATTTTCAGAATTTAGATCAGCACTAGTCAAACTTTTTGAATTGTTCAGTATCAACCCATCCTTTTTTTCCTTAACCTTAATTCCTAATTTAGTAAGTTCTCTTGCAAGTATAGCAATTCTATCTGTTTCTTTGTATCTTGCATGTTCAACATTAAAGATCTCAATCGGCTTTGATGTTTTCAAAGCAAGTATTGCAATGGCGGGAATAAGATCTGGAGAATTGCTTAAATCAAATTTTCCGCCGTCGAGTTTTTCTGGCGATTTTACTGTTATCGTATTCTTATCTAACGTAATCACTACACCCATAATTTCTAAAATATCTATAATTGCTTCATCAGCTTGCGGCATGGATCCTGAGGATATTTGTATTGTAATGTCTTCTCCAAGTAACACAGCTGCAGATAGTAATAGCGCAAGACTAGAAAAATCAGACGGTATTGCAAAAGTTGTGGATTTGTAATCTTGCTTATGTATAATGTATTTTTTATATGCAGCTTTAATTTCCACTTCAGCACCAAATTTCTTCATTGCCGCAATCGTTGCATCAATGTAAGGTTTTGATACTAATTTGTTTTGAATATTTAGTATGAGGCCTTTTTCTAATTTTGGTGCAGTAATCATTAATGCCGAAATGAACTGACTTGAAACACTCCCAGAAATTTTAACTTCACCTCCCTTTATTTTTCCTGAGATTGATATTGGTGGATTACCATTAGATGAACTGCATTTTGCATCCAATGATTCCAGAGCGTCAAGCAATGGCTGCATTGGTCTTTTTTTGAGACTCGAATCTCCTGTTAAAAATATTTTATCACTTGATAGAGTTGAAATAGCAGTTGCAATCCTGATAGTAGTTCCAGAGTTAGCAGCATCTATAGTATCACTCTGTAATTTTAGTTCACCTGTACTGTTTACTGTTATGTCATTTCCCACATTTTTTATTTCTGCACCAAAGTTTTTGCATGCGTTGATTGTGGAATATGTATCGCCTGATTTCAAAATGTTTTTGATTATGCTTTTACCATTTGCTAATGTTGCCAAAAAAATTGCTCTATGTGTATAACTTTTGTTGGATGGACATACAATCTTCCCATTAATCTCAGACTTTTCTACTCTACAATTCATGCACTTCAGCCTTTTTGTTATTTATTTGAGCAACGGTAGTCTTACCATCCAGTGTAGAAAATATTTTTTTAATCTTTGACACAGAGTTATTTTTAACAATTGCAGCTATTGATGGACCATTACCAGAAACTGATGCACCTATCGCCCCATTTTCGATTAGTTTAAGGATAATTTCTGGTTCTGAGCTTAGGATGGTAGATGTAGCTATACCATTCAGATTCATGGCATTCCAATAATCAGATTTTTTTGCAAGATTCCAAGCTTGCTCAAAATCATCGCTGAATGTTTTAAGTTTTCTAACATTTCCCCTTTTTCTTGATTTAGGTATAAAAATTACAGCAGATACATGATTAAGACACTTTTCAGAGCGAATTAGTTTTTTCTTATAATTATCAGTTACAACAAATCCACCATAATAGCATGCACATGCATCATCATATGCTCCAGTCAAACTAACTTTAGTTTCAACAGATGCATTAACTCCAGCATTTAATATTTCGGCGTCATTCATATTTGGTTTGAATAATTTTGCACATGTCATAGCTACGGCAGTGGAAATTGCACTTGAACTTTTCAATCCATATCCTGTTGGAATTTCTGTGTCCAATGAAACTTTCAATTTTGTTTTAGATAGTTCATTTTTTGTAACAATTTTTTCAATAACTTTATTGATTAAGCGTGAGCTCATTGACTTATTTTCAACTTCAATTATCACGCCTTTCCCGTATGAAGTTTCCATTTCAACATTAACCTTTTTTGATATGCCGAGTGCAGCTCCCTTGCCTGTTGCGATTGCATTTACGATAGAGATTGCACCATGTATAGTTGCTTTAGCTATTGCCATTAAACTCCACCAAGTAACGCTTTTTTCATTATATCATACGGTGCTTCCTTCTCATGCCAAATTTCAAATGAACATGCAGCCTGGCTTAACAACATTTCATAACCATAAATTATAGTCGCACCATTTTCCTTTGATTTTTTAATAAGATCCGTATTCATTGGCTGGTAAACTATATCGTAAACTATAGAATTCTTACTTATGTTCTCAGTTGAGATTGGGCTAGGTTCATTTTTCATACCAATAGATGTTGAATTTATAATAAATTTGTAATCAGCAATTAATTCATCAACTTCTTGCATTGGAGCTACATCTACATTACCTCCAATTTTTTTAGCAAATTCTGTTAATTCTTTTGCATTTTCTTGGGTTCTGTTTGCAATTGTAATTTTTCCAGCTTTTTCTTTAACCATTGCAGTTATTATTGCTCTTGCAGCCCCACCTGCACCTAAAAGCAATACCTGAGAACCTTCTATTGTCAAATTTTTCTTTTTGATAGGATCAAGGAATCCAATCATATCTGTATTGTAACCTTTCAGTTTTCCATTATCATTTAATACAGTATTTACTGCTCCAATCACTTTGCATGTTGTGTCCATTTCATCTAACAACTTCATCATTTCAATTTTATGAGGAATCGTAACATTAAACCCCGCAATTTTTATCGCTTTTAGCGCTTCTATTCCTGCAGCTAGTTCTCCCACTGGTATCCTGTATGCAATATACGTGTGATCTAATTGTAAATGGCGAAATGCTGCATTGTGTATATTTGGTGATAGAGAATGATCTATTGGATCTCCTATCACAGCATATGTACTAGCCATCTATTTTCTCATCGTGAAGATTGATTTAACCTCATCCACGCTAAATTGTCCTGGCGCAACTGCTTTGCCTAATGATACATACGTATATGGACTTCCCAAAAGTAAGCAAAGTAATCGTGACATCCTGCCAAAATTTCCCATTGAAAATGCAATCAATTTTACACCCTTACTGTTCTTGTATAATGATAATATTCGTGACCCATCGCTAATTGTTTTTGCCATTGTTACCATTTTGACATTCTTTGAAAATTTTTTCATTTCTGATAATTTCTTTTGCATCACAGAAATGTTTGGTGTGTGTTTGAAGCTATGCCAAGAAACAAGAATATCTGTTCCAGTGCTTTTCAAGTAACGTTGAAGCATCTTATTTTTTCTTAACGTGTTAAATTCTATATCAAGCAAAAATGGGTTATATTCTGCAATCAGTTTTATAATTGAAATTCTATTTTTCTCATTACCTGAAAATTTTCCTCCTTCACGAATTGGTCTTAATGTGCCTATACACATTTTCAAATCTTTTCCGATCAGGTGTAATGCTTCAGGTACCGCATTTGGGTTTAGAAAATCAAATCTGATTTCAGCATAATCTGACTTTTTTAATGCTTTTGTGATGGTTTGTTTAAGTTTCTTTGGAGTTTTTTCAGCTACACTGGCACATGTTTTGTATGTCATATTTCCTATTTTTCTAAAATGTATTCATCAGATACTTCCATGCCAAAATGTCTTCCAGTCGCTGCTTTTGCATGCACTATCACCGAGTCGCCTTTTTTTAGATGTGTTACTGACACCAATTGTCCATTAGGTTTTACAAAACGAATTGTTTCAGCATCCTGTGCTATGATACCACCTATTTCGTCCCCGACTTTAGCCTTAATCATAAGCATTGGTCTTTTTTCTATCTTACATCTGCCTACTGTAGCACGTCTTGCCTTTCCTTTAGAATCAAGTACCAATATCTCCACACCAGTTTCTAATTCAGATAGATATTTTGTAGTGCCATCAGGTGCTAGTGTATAACAATGCACCGCACCAGCATTAACTCTGAATGGTCTAGGTGAAGTAAACGATGAACCAACTGATTCGTTGTGGACTAGAAACAAAAAGTTTGCTCTACTTCCAATTAACATACCTTCACCTCTATTCAGCATAGATGCTGTATCAACACATACTCTTTCGCCATCGCCCACTTCTTGAATATCTATTATTTTCGCAGAACTGAGTTCAAAGCTTTTTGAGCCTAAATACACTAATGCCTGCCTAACTTCATTCATTGAACCTGTATTGAAAATCACACCATCCACTCCAACATCTAAAATGGAAAACATTTTTCTTATCTCTTTTGCATTTCTTGCAATAGAAAAAATCTTAGTGTGAATCTTGTGAAGTTTTGCAATAATATTTTCTAGTGGAATTATCTTCCAATCTTTCACTTCTATTATAACAAAATCTAATCCCTTTTTTGCAGAATCAAGAACATTTTCAATGTCTTTATTTGATGAGACATTAAACTTTCTTCCAATCTTCTTTCCTTTGAGTTTTTTAGTTATGGGTTTATCCAGAATTACATAATCAGCATTTTGAGAAGTGAATATAGTTTGGATTTTTGTTTTACCTAAACTTTTTGGGTCTGTAAATACTATTTTGATACCTTCATCTTCTAAATTTTTAACAAATTTTGCAAGATGGTTTCTAGCAACTTTTGGCTGTATGATTATTTGTTTATCAACTGCCAATTATGCTAGACACTTCCTTTGCTGTTTGATTTTTGAATATTATTCCTGCAAGAGCCTCTACAATTTTTTCAGGCGCACTATGTGCAAATATGTTTCTTCCATAAGTCACTCCCTTTGCACCAGCTTTCATGGCGTCTTCCGTCATTTGTAAAATATCCATATCTGTTTCAGTCTTTGGACCACCAGCAATCACAACTGGTACAGGAATACTTTCAACTACTTTTGAAAATGAATCTATATCTCCTGTGTATAATGTTTTAACAATATCAGCGCCACATTCAGCACCAATCCTAGCTGTATGTGCTACTATTTCTGGATCATGAGGATTTTTAATATTTTCACCTCTTGGATACATCATTGCTAGCAGTGGAACATTCCATTCATGACATTGTTCAGAAATCATTCCCAAGTCAGCAAGCATTTCTGGCTCCTCTTTTCCACCAATGTTTATGTGTAGAGATACTCCATCTGCACCTAGTCTTAACGCCTCTTTAACAGAACCAGTAAGCATTTTCCTGTTTGGTGCAGTAGAAAGTGATGTACTTGCAGAAAAATGAACCAAGATACCTACCTTGGGAGGTCTTGGTAATGTTTTGATAATACCCTTGTTAATTATAACGCAAGTAATTCCATGACTTTCACATTTGTAAATCATAGAATGTGGTTTTTCAAGACCTTCAATGGGACCATTAGAAATACCATGATCCATTGGGATACAAAGCATCCTTCCTTTTCTTAAAATTCTATTTAATCGAATTTCAGTTCCATTTGCCATAGAAGGTAAATTTTCGTATACTACTTAAAAATTATAGCCACACCATATTGCTTTCAAGAATTAAATAGCCACTAAAAAATATCACAGTTAGATTGAGTCAAATCACTGATCAGATTCATGATTCTGAAATTAGAGATATACTCGAAAATTCTCTTCAGGGAACTAGACCCGAGTATGATGATTATGTTAGATTACTTGACTCGGATGATGTGTCTATGATGGGTTTAGTGGCTGGAACTTTAACACGTAATGAATTTGGTAAGAAGGCATCTTTCGTAAACAACATAATTCTGAATTACACTAATGTATGTATAACAGATTGCAAATTTTGTGCATTTTACAGACCGCCTAACCATGAAGAGTCTTACACGCTAACCTTAGATGAAATTGAATCACGTGTCAAGGCTGCCTATGATTTGTTCAAAATAAGACAAGTATTGATTCAGGGTGGGCATAATCCCGACCTTAGGATTGAATACTATGAAGATTCATTTAGAATGATCAGAAAAAAATTTCCACAAGTAGGGGTTCATGGCTTGTCAACATCCGAAATTGATACTATTGCTAAAGTTGAAAAATCATCAACTAAGGAAATTTTATCTAGACTAAAAGATGCTGGATTACAATCTGTACCTGGTGCTGGGGCTGAAATTTTAACCGACAATGTGAAAGAGATTATCAGCCCAAAAAAAATTACTAGTGATGAATGGCTACGCATTATGGAAGAAGCACATACTCTTGGAATTCCAGCGTCTGCAACTATGATGTATGGGCATGTTGAATCAAACCATGATATTGCTGAACATTTTAGAAAAATTGTAGAATTACAAAAAAAGACTGGTGTTTTTATGGCATTTATCCCTTGGAGTTTTGAGCCAAATAACACCCAGATGCAAAAAGAAGGAACGATTAATTTTGGTGCTGGTGGATTCCAACTTCTAAAAATGATTGCAATATCTAGGCTTGTATTTGATGGGTTGATTCCGCATATTCAATCATCGTGGCTAACAAACGGAGTTGGAATGGCTCAATTAGCGCTGCAATATGGTGCTGATGACTTTGGTGGAACGCTAATTGGGGAAGAAGTTGTATCATGTACTGGTTCTCGCTCTACAGAGCTTACTGATAAAAAAATTATTAATGCTATTCATCAGATTGGATACAAGGCAGAGGAAAGAGACAATTTCTATCAAACTGTTTGCATGCATTAAAGCTCATAGCTCGACCACTTTGAGTCAACCATTTTCTTTGTATCAGTATCAACCTTAACCTCTTCTTGAATTTCTCGTTCAAATCCTTCTTCTTTTGTCTTTTGTGTAGCATCAATTCCTAATTTTGAACCTAAATTAACTCTAGGCGAAGCAGGATCTAAAGTGTCTGTTGGTGCATTATCTATGATAATTGTATCACGTGCAGCATCAGTTTTAGTTGTAACAGCCCAAATTATTTCATTCATGTCATGTACGTTGACATCGTGATCAACTACTATGATTATCTTAGTTA
>Ga0310123_10000576_pt1 | contig 32443 bp, 36 predicted proteins | sample CB6_AW_1057_MG_FD_203505 | JGI IMG/M metagenome (GOLD analysis project Ga0310123, IMG submission 203505) | Marine microbial communities from Western Arctic Ocean, Canada - CB6_AW_1057 | ecosystem: Environmental > Aquatic > Marine > Oceanic | place: Canada: Western Arctic Ocean | collected... | reverse complement strand
ACGAACGAAGAACTCTTTCTGATCCGGGAGATCTTTCAGGGCGCTCTCGGCGCCCGGATCAGCGCATCGGTTCCGGAGAAGCCCGGGTCCAACGACGACTTCCTGATCAAAGCGGACAAGAACCCCAACACCATGGGCGCGACCCTGCTGGGCCTCGCCGGCCCGGACGCACCCGATGCCGCTCATCTCGTGGACGAGGCGCTGGCAGGGAATCTCGACGTCCTGTGGGTTTTAGGGCACGACCTGCTGGAGCTGTTTGGAGAAGGGAAGGTCCGAGAGCTCCCGGAGAAAGTGGGTCTCTTAGTCTTCTCCGGGACGAACGAGAACCCGACCGCGGCTCTAGCCCATTGGGTCCTTCCCGGAGCAGCGTATCTGGAGAAGGACGGTACCTTCGTGAACTGCCACGGGCGCGTGCAGCGCATCGGCCGGGCCTTTCCTCCGCCCGCGGGCTCCCGAGAGGACTGGCGCGTTCTCCTGGAGCTGGCCCGGCGGTTGGGTCTGGCCCTCGATTGGGGTGAGCCGCGAGAGATCTTCCAAGGGCTCGCCGAGGCGGTGGCGCCGTTCGCAGGGCTGAGCTACGAGACGATCGGGGCGCAGGGGGCTGAGGTGGTGGCGCCCGAGCTCCCGGCGGGGGCAGCCGCGTCGTGATCGACCTGCTCATCAAGCTCGTCCTGACGAGCTTCGTCCTCTTCCTGGTGCTGAACCTAGCTGGACTTCACACCTGGGTGGAACGAAAGCAGTCGGCCCTAAGCCAGGACCGGATCGGCGCCAACCGCGCGCCCATCCTCGGCTTTCGAATGTTTGGGTTGTTCCACGGCATCGCCGATGCGCTGAAGATGTTCACCAAAGAGGACATCGTACCGGCCGGGGCCGACCGGACCCTCCACATGCTGGCGCCCTTCTTCTCGGTCTTCTTCGCCCTGGTGGCATTCGCGGCGATCCCATTCGGGGACCGCCTCATCGTGGGGGATCGGGTCATCGTGCTCCAGGTCGCCAACATCGACGCGGCGCTCCTCTACGTCTTCGCCATGCTCTCCCTGGGAATCTACGGCGTGATCCTGGCCGGCTTCGCCTCGCGCAACAACCTCGCGATTCTGGGAGGAATACGGGCTACGGCGCAGATGATCTCCTATGAGATCGCCCTGGGGATCTCGATCATCGGTGTGATCATGGTGTACGGCACCATGAATCTGAGCGAGATGGTGCGGGCCCAGGGGCAGATGATCGGCGGCTGGATTCCCTTCTGGGGCATCGTCACCCAGCCTGTCGCGTTTTTCGTCTTCTTGACCGCAGCCCTCGCCTTAACCAAGCGACTCCCCTTTGACCTACCAGAAGGCGAGTCGGAGATTGTCGGGTACTTCGTCGAGTACAGCGGAATGAAGTTCGGGATGTTCTTCCTCACGGACTTCCTGGAGACCATCGTCGTGGCCTGCCTAGCCACGACGCTCTTCTTCGGCGGGTGGCAAGTGCCATTCCTCGCGCCGGACGGCTTCCACTTCCCGTGGGGAGCAGAGATCCCCGTCTCGAACTGGCTTTACGCCCTCCTCGGCTTCGCAAGCTTCTCGGTCAAGTGCCTGATCTTCTTGTTCGTGTTTATGCAGGTACGGTGGACCCTGCCGCGTTTCCGCTACGACCAGCTGATGAGCCTGGGCTGGAAGGGGCTCTTCCCGATCTCGGTGGTCAACATCGTGGTGACCGCCCTGGTGCTGATCCTTATCAGGGAGGCGGCATAGTGGGTGTGAAAGAAGTTAGCAGGCCAAAACTGACCTTTTGGGAGCAGACCTATCTTCCCCAGATCTTCGGCGGCCTCCGTATCACGTTCACTCATTTCTTCCGGAACCTCTTCATCCACATCGCCCACCGCTTTGGCCGCCTTCGCGATACTCGCGCAGGCGCCACCATTCAGTATCCCGAGGAGCTGAGGCCCCTCATGTCGCGGTATCGAAGCCGTCACCGACTGACGGTACGCGACGACGGCACACCCCGCTGCGTGGGGTGCATGCTCTGCGAGACGGTCTGTCCGGCCAAGTGCATTACGATCGTGCCTGCCGAGCATCCCGACCCCCACGTCGAGAAGTACCCAGTCCGCTTCGACATCGACTTGGGGATCTGCGTCTACTGCGGCTATTGCGTCGAGGTATGCCCCGAAGATGCGATCCGGATGGACACGGGGATCCTCGACCTCGCAGCCTACTCCCGGGAGGCCATGCAGCTCGATATCCATGAGCTGATGAACCCTGAGTTGCGTAAGCCTGTCAGCGACTGTGACCTGCATTTCCCCCACCAATGCGCGTTGGCAGGTGGAGATATGAAGGGCAGCTGGGAGGGTGTCCACGAGTCATAAGGCCGGTCAACTGAGCGTTGCGGACCGTTTGCTGACCGAGACTTCCACGTCGGGGACGGGGGCGCGCGGGCGCGGCCGTGGCCACCCGCCCACGGTGCGCCTGGTTGAAGTCTCCCGAACGCGATGCTCGCGACCGCACCCGCCGTGTACTCGCCGAAGCCTGGCAGCCCGCGCAGGGCGGCCGCGCTCTCGGGCAGCTCCGCGCCTGGCCGCTCGCATACTCAGGAGCGCCGCGCGGTGGAGGTCCGTGCCCGCGCATAGTAGCCGAGTCCCTCCCACGCCTTGAGCACATCCTCGAGCGGCGCCGCCGCGAGGGCACGCACGTCCGGGAACCGCTCCATCCAGCTGCGGTAGTACGGAACGACCACCTCCACGCGGGTCTGCTGCAGCATCACCTCCGAGATCCACACGCCGCACGGCCGCGGATCCTCCCGCCAGGGCAGCCCCGCCGGTGCGCATCGTAGAAGCCCAGCAGGGCTCGGCGGATGCGGTTGAGCCTGGCGTTCGACATCTTGGGCATGGCCTGAAGGGCTCTCTCCTCCCCGGAGGCTCCGGTGCGCTTCACCACCTACACGAAGTACAAGGGGGGCTGGGCGGACGCGCTCAACCTCCAGGCGCTGCTCGGCCATCTCTCCGACTTCCTGCTGAACGGCGGCCCGTACTACCACCCGTACTGGGGGTGGTCCGGTACCGACGATACGAATTCGCTCGATGGGCTCAAGCGGGCGCTCCTGAAGGCCCTGCTCGAGAGCGGCCAGCTCACGCCCGAGATAATCAAGGAGCTGCGCGGCGAGGGCGAGGGAGACGCCGACGTGCAGCAGAGCATCGCGGAGCTGCTCGACCGGCTGATCGAGCGCCTCGCGGAGGAGGGCTATCTGACCACGAGCGCGTCCGGCGCGCCAACCATGATGGGGCCGACACAGGACGTGACCGTCCAGGGTACCCTGGACGAGGCCAGGGAGGCCGCACAGCAGGTCCAGTTCGATCTGACGCGCAAGGGAATCGACTTCCTCGGCTACAGCGCGCTCAAGGGCCTCCTCTCGGCGGTGGGCCAGTCAAGCGTAGGCTCGCACGATACGGCGCACCTGGCAACCGGGGTCGAGGCGGGGGCAGCGAGCCGACCGTACGAGTTCGGGGACACCATGAACCTGGACATCTCCGCCACGCTCACGAACGCGCTCGCCCGCGCGCTAGAGCAGGGCGGGCTCCCGGAGGGCGGCCAGCTCGATCTCGACTATCAGGATCTGATGGTCCACCAGGCGGAGTACCGCTCCTCGTGCGCGACCGTGCTGATGCTCGATGTGTCGCACTCGATGATCCTGTACGGCGAGGACCGCTTCACGCCCGCAAAGCGCGTCGCGCTCGCCCTCTCACACCTGATCCGCACGCAGTTTCCGGGGGACAGCCTCAAGGTGCTCACCTTCGGCGACCGCGCGGAGGAGATCCCCCTCTCGCAGCTCGCCAAGGCGCAGGTGGGGCCGTACCACACGAACACCGCGGAGGGAATCGAGGTCGCGCGCCGCATCCTCACCGCGCAGAAGAAGGACATGCGGCAGATCATCATGATCACCGACGGCAAGCCGAGCGCGGTGACGCTGCCGGACGGGAGGATCTACAAGAACTCGGGCGGGATGGACGCGCTGATCCTCCAGCGCACCTTCCAGGAGGTCGCCACGTGCCGGAAGGCGGGAATCCTGATCAATACCTTCATGCTGGCACGCGATCCCTATCTCGTGCAATTCGTGCAGAAGGTGTCGGAGATCGCCCGGGGGAAGGCATACTTCACGACCACCATAACCCTCGGGCAGTACATCATGATGGACTTCATGCGGAGGAAGCGCCGCCGGATCGCCTAGGAACCGGCAGATCCGGCGGCGCTCGCCCGCGTTCCGCGGTCGCACCCCGCCCCGCGCCCCGGTCGCGCCGATCAGCGGAGCCGCGCGGTGTCGCCGGCCGCCGCCGTGGTCTCGCCGACCGGCGGACGCTCGCCCACCCGGTAGTCCTAGGGCGGCCGCGGGCGCCCATCGTGCCAGGCTGATCATATCGGTTCCTCCGTGTCGGGGTCGCACTTTTCGCGACCTCGGGTACCGGAAACTGCAAGCATCACGCCCGCCCGTCCGGGGGTGTGGGTTCCCGGGGAACCCGGGGCCCCCTATCCTTTGGGAGCTGCGAGGACCGGGCCAGCGAGCTCATGGACTTCGCTGCACCGACGCCTGGACTCGGCACCTGGAGAGGAGTGGAGATGGAGCTTGGTTTGCAGGTGCCCTTCTTTCAGGTCGACGCCTTCGCCGACCGGCCCTTCCACGGAAGCCCGGCCGCCGTCTTCCTGCCGGACGAGCCGCTCGACCCGCGCGCTATGCAGCTCATGGCCCGCGAAATGAGCCTCTCCGAGACCGCATTCGTCCATCCCGCGCGGGACGGCTGGGAGATCCGCTGGTTCACGCCGATGGTCGAGGTCTCGGCCTGCGGGCACGCGACGCTCGCGGCCGGGCACATCCTGATGGAGGAGCGTAGGCTCGAACCCCCCATCCGCTTCCAGTCGCCGAGCGGCGTGGTGCTCGTGGAGGGCAGGCCGGGCGATCTCTCCATGACCCTCTCCGCCGATCCGCCGGAGATCGAACTCCCCCCCTCAGGGCTTCTGCGGGCCCTCGGCTGCCACGAGGCCGTGCCGGTGCTCCGCTCGCGGCAGGTCTGGGTGGTGCGCCTCTCCGGGCAGCGGGAGGTGGAGGTGCTCACCCCCAACGTGTCCACGCTGCTGGAGGTCGACATCGGCGACGGGATGCTCGGGGTCGCGGTGACCGCGCCCGGGCTCGAAGGCGCCGACTTCGTCTCCCGCTTCTTCGCGCCCTGGGTCGGCATCCCGGAGGATCCGGTCACCGGGCTCGCGCACACGGCGCTCGCACCCTACTGGGCCCGTCTGCTCGATCGCACGCGGCTCCGGGCGCGTCAGCTCTCGGCCCGCGAGGGAGACGTCGGGGTCGAGATGCGCGACGACCAGGTCGTGCTCTCCGGCCACGCCGTCACGATCGCGCGCGGGACCATGCGCGCGCCCCTGCTGGAGGCCGCGGACAGTCCCGTCACAGCGCGGTGAGCACGCCGAACAGCAGCTGCCCGTCGTTGTTCGAGCGCGCGCCGCGCTCCATCGCTCCACTGTCGTAGTGGTCCACGAGGGTGAGCTTAAGGCTCATCCGCTCCGTGAGCTGGGCCGCCAGGCTGTGCGTGGTCGACACCGTTGCCACTCCTGCGTTGTCGAGCTGCGGGCGCCAGAACGTCTCGGAGTTGAAGCTGACTCTCCCGCCCGCCAGCTCTCTACGCGCGCGGAGCCGCACCGACCAGCGGGCGCGCACCTCGGGATCCTCGATCCCGACCAGGACCCCCCGCGCGTCCGTCCGCTCCCCGAGCACCCCTACGCTCAGGTCGAGCTGCCCCTGCTCGCTCCGCACGACCGTGTACTTGGCGCTGATCCCCCACTCGACGCGCAGGTTTAGACGCTTCTCGAGGCTGCGCTCGATCCGACTGAAGAGGAACGGACTCCACCGTTCGAGCGGCCTGTGGTCGTAGCTCGCATCCGCGGTCCACGAGCGTCGGGTGACGAAATCCAAGCCGCTCTCCGGGTCGGTTGCTTCGCCGTACGTGAAGCTCCCCCCGAGCCCCACCTCGCGCAGGCTGTCCGCGTGCGCGACGCCGCTGCGCACGCTGACCGTCGCCTGATCGGTGTTGCCGAAGAAGAGCGAGGCCGCGATCTCCCCCTCTACCTGCCAGGCATCCTGCGCGGCGAGCGCGGCCGGGCCGAGGGCGAGTGCGGGCGCTACCCGCGCGAGCGCGGAGAGCGCAAGCGAAGCCACCCGCCTGCCGTGCCGCTCCGAGAGGAGCCGGAGGGGAGCCGACAGCGCGTGGCGGCCGGCTCGTGCGAATCGTGGCATGCGCGGCCTACCCGCGCGTGGACGACAGGTTCGAGCGGGTGCGGTTGCCGAACCAGGCGTCCAGGAGGTATCCCTTGGACCGTGGCATACATCCTTCGACATGGCGCTTTCGCCACCACGCGGGGGAGAGATGGCAGACTTCGAGGAACGGATCATCGGCGGGCTGGTGGTGCGCATCGACCGCCTGCTCTGCGTCGGCTTCGGCGACTGCATCGAGGAGGCTCCGGAGGGGCTCGCCTTCGACGAGAATGGCATCGTCACCTTCACCGCGGGGGCGGAGCGGCTGGAGCGCGAGCGCCTGATCGCGGCATGCCAGAGCTGTCCGGTGGACGCGTTGACCATGCTCGAGAACGGGACGCAGATCGAGGCCGTGACGGCCGAGCGACGGGGCTCTCCGTGAGCCGGCGGATCCGGAGCTATCACGAGGTCGGACCGGCCGGGGCGACGATCCCCGAACAGGTCGCCGCACAGCGCGAGCGCCTCGCGCATCGCCTGGCGGCCGTCGGTTCCGTTGTCGTGATCGCGAGCGGCAAAGGCGGGGTGGGGAAGAGCGCGCTCACCGCGAACCTCGCCGCCGCGCTGAGCGCTCGGGGGCTCCGCATCGGCGCGCTCGACTCCGATCTCAACGGACCGTCGCTCGCGCGCATGCTCGGCGTGGTCGGCGCGCGGCTCACCGCCGGCTCCGACGGGATCGTCCCGCCCACGGGCGCGGGTGGAGCGCGCGTGGTCTCCATGGAGCTGTTCCAGGACGCACCCGACGCGCCCCTCCGCTTTCGCGGTCCGGAAGCTGACGGCTGGGTGTGGCGCAACGTGCTCGAGACGGGGACGCTCCGCGAGCTGCTCTCGGACGTGGCCTGGGGCGAGCTGGACGTGCTGCTCGTGGACGTGGCGCCCGGAACCGATCGGATCGCCCGCCTGCTCGAGCTGGTCCCGGATCCCGCGGTGCTGCTGCTGGTGAGCACTCCCTCGGAGATGGCCCGCCGCGTGGTCGCGCGCTCGCTCCGGCTCGCGCGCGACGCGCAGCTCCGTCGCATCGGTCTCGTCGAGAACATGATCGCGTGGAGCTGTCCCGCCTGCGGCGCGCGCACCGAGCTGTACGAGCGGGCGGGCCCTTCCCTCGAGGCCGATGGGGTCGAGCGCTGGTGCGAGATCCCCTTCGATCCGCGCCTCGCGCGCTCGACCGACGAGGGGAACCCGTTCGTCCTCGCCTACCCGGAGGCTCCAGCCGCCCGTGCCGTCAGCGCTCTCGCCGAGCGGCTGTGCGCCGAGCTCTCCCTCTCCGCCGCCGGCGCGTGAAGTTCCTCTGTCTCTCCTGCGATCAGGTCATGGCGTTCACCGAGCGCCAGATCCCCGGGGATGGAACGCTGGCCGTCGCCTTCCGCTGTCCCGGTTGTGAACGTGAGATGGCGATGCTCACCAATCCCTATGAGACCAAGCTCGTGAGCGGTCTTGGGGTGAAGATCGGAGGACGCACGGTCCCAGAGCAGCCGATGGAGCTGCTTCGCAGCAACCTCGAGGGGGGCCGGCCCGATGTCTTCGCCGAGGCGGAGCACGGGGAGGCGGAGCACGGGGAGGCGGAGCGTGGGCACGCGCGGACGCTCGCCTGGAGCCCCGCCGCGCTCGAGCGGCTCGACCGCGTCCCCTCCTTCGTGCGCGGGATGGTGAAGCGCATCTATGCGGACTGGGCGCGCGAGCGCGGGATCGCCGAGCTCACCCCCGAGATCATGGACCGGGCCCGCACCGATCTCGGGCTGGAAGAGATGTAAGTGGACGCCACCGTGGAGGGAGCGGTGGATCGGACCGCCGCTCCAGCCGGGGAGGCGCGCAGCCGCAAGTTCCGGCAGGCCGCCTTCTTTTATCTCCACCTGGGCGTCCTCTACGAGGCCGCCGTGTTCGCGATGGCCAGGCACGGGATCCTCGACGCGCGGGGCGGGACCCCGTGGGTCTGGCTCTTCACCGGCGCTGCGATCGTGGCCTTCGTGTTCTGGGCGCTCTGGAGCCGGCAGAGCGTATGGGTGGCGCGGATCATCTGGGGGCTCGGACTCCTACGCCTACCTGCCCTAATAGAAGGCGCCTTCTTCCCGAGCGAGGGCAGCGGGATTCCCGGCAGCTTTTTCCTGGTGGCGCTGATCGTGGTCCTAATCAACCTCTGGCTGCTCGCGCGGGCCGCCTGGGATCTCTGAGAAGCGTAGAACAGCGCCGCGCCGGCGGGTGATCTCCTCCCGTCGATCAGGCCCGAGTCCGGCATTCGAGCACCGGCGGAGACGCGGCCCCGACCCTCACCGCACGCGCGTGACCGGCACGTTCGGGGCGTCGGTGAATCGGCGGTGGGAGGCCGAGCCAATCTCCGTTGACGGGCCTGCACGACCGCACCTATACTGCTCCGGTTCTGGCTTGTGCCTTGTTTCACATGCGCGTTTTTCCGCCACCCTCGAGGGCGGCGGATGCAGTTGTAGATGCAACGTCCCTGCTGGACCCGAGGACACCTTCGCACCGGCCCTGAGGGCTGGCGCTGCATGGTTTGCGTTCGCCAAAGCTCCCCCGGCGCGACGCCCGGGACCCACCCGGGTCCGGGGAAGGGGGATGAGCGCATCCGGATCGCGGGGGCCGAGGTCAGAGCGGAACGCGCCAAGCGAGATCGCGCGTACACCCCGGAACGAGGTGACAATGTACCGAGAGGTCCTGGTCCCCGTCGACAACTCCGCTCTGTCCAACTGGGCGGTCGACCGGGCGATCGAGCTGTGCAGCCGCTCCGCCGGACGCATCACGGGCAACCACGTCTATGCGGCGCGGCTCCACGACGTCCGCTTCCGGCAACTCGAGACCGGGCTCCCAGCCCAGTTCCAGACCACCGATGAGATCAAGCGGCAACGCAAGATCCATGACAAGCTGATCGAGAAGGGCCTCCAGCTCATCTCGGACTCGTTCCTGGACCAGACCGAGAAGCGCTGCAGGGCCGCCAGCGTCCCCCTGACCCGTCAGCTCCTTGAGGGAATCAACTACGAGGAAATCGTGCGGGAGGCAAACGGCGGGGAGGGACGCCTCCCCAGCCTGATCGGCTTCGACCCCAATATCGCCCACAAGTACGACGGCGGAGAGACGGCGCGGAGTGACGTCCGGCTGGGCGAGGACGGGCGCATCGTGGGCGAGGACGAGGAGCAGGATGCGAAGCTGGCCGGGTCAAGTGGGCGTGCCTATGACCTGGTCGTCATGGGCGCCCACGGGATTGGCCGGCAGCCGTCCAGCCAGCTCGGCGGCGTTATCGCGCGCGTCCTCCGTCAGGTCGAGAAGGACCTGCTCGTCGTACGCGACGACCGCCCCCTCGCGGGCGGACGCTGGATGGTGTGCGTGGACGGCTCGTCGTACGCCTACAAGGCGCTACGCCTGGCCCTCGAGATGGCCCGCGAGTACGGTGCCAGGCTGTACATGTGCAGCGCATTCGACGTCGAATACCACCACGCAGTGTTCGGCAACATCAAGGACGTGCTCTCGGCGCAAGCGTCCAAGGTCTTCAAGTTCGAGGAGCAGGAAGAGCTTCACAACAACATCATCGACAAGGGGCTTCTGAAGCTCTGCCAGGCCAACCTCAAGCGCGCGCAGGTGATGGCCGAGGCCTATCCCGAGGTGGAGCTCGAGACGCAGATCCTGATCGGCAAGCCTTTCCAGTGCATCCTGCAATGGGTCGAGGAGATCTCGCCCTCGCTCCTGATCCTGGCTCGCCACGGGGGGCACCGGATCGAGGGCACCGACCTCGGCTCCCAAGCGGAGAATCTCGTCCGGATCGCTCCCACTAGCGTGCTGCTGGTGGGCACTCGGGACGTGCGGCCCGACGAGATCCCGTGGATCGAGGAGGACGGCGAGCAGGGGCTCGAGTGGGCGCCGGATGCCGAGGTACGCATCCTGCGCGTGCCTCCCTTCGCGTTGGGCATCGCGCGCAAGGCGGTCGAGGAGTTCACGCTCGACAACTACGGACCGGGCGCGAACGGCACGTACGCGGAGAGCGGCAACGGCGTTCGCTCCGACTCCCCGTCGGTGCCGCCGCTGGGCGCGGACAGCCTGCCGATGGTCACCGGCGAGCGGCTGGACGAGGCGATCACGAAGCTCCTCCCCACGCATATGCAGCTCATCATGGGGATCGGCACCGCGGAGGAGCTGGCGCTCGCGGAGGTTAAGGCCGAGGAGGCGATGAAGCGCACCACGGTCGAGGGGTCGGATGCGGATCCGGAGCCGGCCGAGGCACTCGTCACCGTCGAGTGCCCGAACACGGGCCACGCCTCCACGCGCGCGCGCACCGTGCAGGATCCGATCGTCTGGACCCAGGAGGCGGCCGAGCGGCTCCGCGCGGTGCCGCTGATCGCGCGACCGCTTGCGCGCAACACGGTCGAGCGCTTCGCCCGCGAGCACGGCTTCTGGCGCGTGACCACGATGGTGATGGACGAGAACAAGCAGGCGATGATCGAGGCCGACGAGTTCGACCTGGACACCATGCTCGTGATGTTCAGGGAGCTGCAGACCAAGCAGATCAAGGCCCAGGCGGACGGGGTGGACGGGCTCACGCCGGAGATGCGGCGCTTCATCGAGGAGGCGAAGGCCTCGGGCGTGACGCGCTGCCCGATCCGGGACGTGGCGGCCAAGGCGGATGCCTGCCCGGTGGATATCAAGACGGTCACTCCGGAGCAGGCCAAGGCCGCGGTCGAGCAGTTCATGGTGCGCGAGCGCGTGCCGCCCGGCGACTGATCGCGGTGGCCTCGAGGGCGGCCCTTCCGACCCTGGACGCGCCCGCCGGGATGCTCGAACTCGCCGCGCGCGCACAGCGCGCCAGGGCGGAAGGCACAGCGCGCACGTACCTCCCCCACGTGGTCGCGTGGAATCTCACGCGCCGCTGCAACCTCGCCTGTGCGCACTGCTACATCTCGGCGGGCTCCTGGCACGCGGCCGCGGGCGAGCTAGACACCGCCACCTGCACGCGCATCCTCGACGAGCTGCTCGGAGTGAACCCCTCGCCGGTGCTGATCCTCTCCGGCGGGGAGCCGCTGCTCCGTACGGACCTCGAGACGCTCGCCGAGCGCGCCGCCCGCGCGGGCGCGACCGTCGTGGTGGGCACCAACGGCACCCGCCTCACCGACGCCCGTATCGGCTCCCTCACGTCCGCGGGCGTGAAGGGGGTCGCGGTCAGCATCGACTCACTCGAGGAGCGCTACCACGACCGCTTCCGCCACGGCGAGGGCTCCCTCGGCGAGACGCTCGCCGCGGTGGACCGGCTGCGGGAGCACGGGCTCGATTTCATCGTCCAGACGACGGTGACGCGGGGGAACCGCGACGAGATCCCCGCCCTGGCCGCGTGGTCGGCGGACCGCGGCGCGGTCGCCTTCAACGTCTACTTCGTCGTGCCCACGGGCCGGGCCGAGCAGATGCGCGGGATGGAGCCCGAGGAGAATGATGCGGTGCTGCGCGAGCTGGTCGCGCTGGAGCGAGCGTACCGCGGCCGGATGATGGTGCGCTCCAAGTGCCAGCCGCAGCTCATGCGCCACGCCCTCCTGGGAGACCCCGACTCCCCCCTCCTCAACTACGAGACCCGCTGCCCCTGCGGAACCCAGTACTGCCGGATCACCCCGGAGGGTAAGCTCACCCCCTGCCCCTACACACCTGCCGTCGCGGGTGACCTGACCACGTCCTCCTTCGCCGAGATCTGGGACCGCTCGCCGATCTTCCAAGCGCTCCGCAGCGGCACGCTCGGCGGCAAGTGCGGCCGCTGCGAGTTTCGGGAGGTGTGCGGCGGATGCCGCGCGCGTGCGTACGCCCAGAGCGGGGACCTGCTCGGCCCGGACGAGTCGTGCGTGTACGAGCCCACCGGGAAGGCGCCGCTTGTCGAGCCGCGCCGTGCGGTCACCTACGGCTCGACCTTCGAGGCCCAGCTCGAGTGGGCGCCAGAGGCTGAGGCGCGCCTCCGGGCGATCCCGAGCTTTGTGCGCGGAGCGGTGACCGAGCGGGTGGAGAAGTTCGCGCGTGAGCGCGGTTACGCGCGCGTGGACCTGGAGGTGATGGCCGAGGTGCGCAGGGCGATGCCGGTGGACTTCTCAAAGCGGCTACCGTTCTTCCTGAGCAAGGCCAGGGACACAGAGAGCGAGGTGTGAGAACGAAGACGCTGACCGCTTGCGCCGCGCTGTTGCTGCTCGCGCTCTTGCCCGAGGCGCTGCTGGCCCAGGCCGCGGACGGCACCATCCAGATGCGGATGTATGGCGACTTCCCGGCCTCGCTGGGCGGCCCGCGCATCGCTGTCTGGGTCGCCGCCCAGGTGCACCTCTTCTTCGCGGCCTTCGTGCTGGGCGTGCCGATGTTCGCCGTCGTAACCGAGGCGATCGGCATCTTCGGCAAGGAGCACAAGTACGACAAGCTGGCGAAGGAGTTCACGCGGCTGCTCCTGGTGTCCTACTCCGCGACCGCGATCTGGGGCGCCATCCTCGTCTTCGCGCTGATCACGCTCTACCCCGGCGTGTGGAGCTACCTGGCCGAGATCTTCGCCCCCTCGATGTGGGCGTACGTCGGGCTCTTCTTCTTCGAGTCGTTCACACTCTACCTGTACTACTACGGCTGGGAGCGCTGGCACGAGGGGAGGGCCAAGCTCGGGCACTGGACGCTCGGCATCCTGCTCAACATCTGGGGCACGGCGGTGATGTTCATCGCCAACTCCTGGCTCACCTTCATGATGAGCCCGCCGGCCGAGGTCACCCCCGATACGTCTCCGGCGATGGTACAGTTCTGGAGCGCGTTCGCGAACGCGACCTGGATGCCGATCAACATCCATCGCATGATCGCCAACGTGGTGTTCGGTGGCGCCATCGTGGGGGGCTACGCCGCCTACCGCTTCCTGCTGTCCGAGACGGAGGAGGAGCGGGCCCACTACGACTGGATGGGCTACGTCGGGAACTTGATCGCGATCAGCGCGCTCATCGTGTTGCCCTTCGCAGGCTACTACCTGGGCCGCGAGATCTACGAGTTCAATCAGCAGATGGGCATGACGATGATGGGCGGCTTCATGAGCTGGCTCTGGATCATCCAGGCCTTCCTCATCGGCGTGCTCTTCCTGGCGGGCAACTACTACCTGTGGGTCGGGATGGGCCGGATCCCGGGCGCGGAGCGCTTCCAGCCGTACACGAAATGGATGCTGATGGTGCTGGTGATCGGGGTGATCGTGTGGGCCACCCCGAACACGATGATCGCCAACCGCGCCGAGCTCACCGCGATGGGCGGCTCGTATCATCCCTTCCTGGGCGTGCTCGGGGTGATGAGCGCGAAGAACACGGCGGTCAACCTGATGATCCTGACCACCTTCCTCTCCTTCCTGCTCTACCGCCGCGCCAACAAGCGCGCGATGGTCGGGTGGGTGAGAACCGGCACGCAGGTCCAGGCCGCCATCTTCGTAATCACGGCCGCGGTCGTGCTCTTCTACGGGATCTACGGCTACTTCGTCACCGCCATCGTCCGCATCGGCTTCTCGGTCTGGCAGGTGCTCGCGGTTCTGTTCGCGATCATCACGGTCACGGCGATCGACGTGCGCATGATGAGGGGCGCCGAGAGCTACGGCGCGATCCGCTGGGGGCAGATGCCGCCGCGCTCGCAGTACGCGCTCTTCATTCTGATGGTGACCTTCACCTGGCTGATGGGGCTGATGGGCTTCGCCCGCAGCGGCATCCGCCAGCACTGGCACGTGTGGGAGGTGATACGTGACACCAGCGAGTTCGCGGCCACGCCTCCCCTCGGGTACGCGGCCCAGATCATCAGCGTGTGCGTGCTGATCTTCCTCGGCCTCGTGGCGTTCATCTTCTGGGTAGGCGAGCTCGCCGAGAAGCCGATCGTGACCCACGTCCGCAAGGAGCCGCTCGCCGGGGAGGGGCACCTCGCCCCGGCGCCCGCGGGGGACTGAGACCGGAGAGCCGCGACCTCGTATGTGGCAGACCAACCTCAAGATCATCGGGATCGTGGTGGGGACCCTCGGGCTCTACACGCTCGTGGCCAGCTCCATCCCGCAGGTGGCGTCGGAGGTCCCCGAGGAGCTCACCTTCACCAGTGAGGTGAGCACGGCAGAGCTGATCGCAGCGGGGGAGCAGCTGTACAGCGGGGCGGGAGGCTGCACCACTTGCCACGGCACCGGCATGCGCGCCCCCAATCTGCTCACCGATCACGCCAGCGGGGGCCCGATCGGCCAGCGTTGCGGCGGTCGGGCGCCGGGGGAGTCGTGCAAGCTCTACCTGTACCGCTCGCTCGTGGAGCCCGCGGCCCACGTGGTCGAGGGGTTCCCGCCGATGGTCTTCCAGGCGCGCACCTTCTCGGACGCGCAGCTGTGGTCGATGGTGGCCTACCTCGAGTCGCAGGGGGGTGAAGTGACGGTGACCGCCGACGACATCGAGACCTCGGGTGAGGCCGGCGACGCGGCCACCTCCGTGACCCTCGAGCCGGGCGCGGGACCGGCCGGGGCGGGCGGCAGCCTCGATGCCCGCCAGCTGCTCCAGGACCAGCTCTGCCTCGGCTGCCACGCCATCGACGGCGCCGGCCCTCCGCTGGGTCCGAGCTTCGACGGGATCGGCAGCCGCCTCAGCGCGGAGGAGATCCGCACAGCGATCCTCAATCCGGGCGCGGACGCATCCCCCGGATACGAGGCACTCATCGGCGTGATGCCCACGACCTACGGGCAGACGCTGAGCGCAGCCCAGCTCGAGGCCATCGTGTCGTACCTCGCGAGCCGAAACTGAGGGAGCCCCGGTGAAGATCTGGCCCAAAGAGCCCTTCGGGCAGGCGGTGGCGATCCTGGTGATCGCCTATCTGCTGATCGAGCTCGGCATTCCCTACATCCCGCCGCTGTTCGGGTTCACGAGCGCGCCCACCCCGAACACCGTGGTCTTCCAGTACATGCTGACCGTCGCGCTGGGCGTGCTGCTCTGGGTGAGCGACAGCGAGGAGCGCTGGCGCGCCTTCAAGCGCCCGCTGTACCGGGTGCTCGTGGACGAGCGGCGCAAGCCGCTCCGCATCGCGCTCCTGGTGCTCCTGCCGGCGCTGGTCGCGTTCGTCGCCTGGGGGCAGGCCCGCCCCTCGCTCGCCGCCCCGCCGTCCTTTCGCGCGATCCACCCCGCGCCGCCGGGCACGATCAGCTTCCGGGGACGCGCGATCCAGCTCACCGGGCTCGAGAACCCACTCCGGCGCGGGGGGGATCTGGCCGCGCACTACGAGGAAGGCGAGCGCATCTACTACCAGAACTGCCTCGCCTGCCACGGCGATCTCCTGGACGGCCAGGGTCACTACGGGCCGGCGTTCAATCCCGCGCCGCTCAGCTTCCAGGACGTGGGCACCATCGGGCAGCTCACCGACAGCTACGTCTTCTGGCGCATCGCGAAGGGGGGGCCGGGGCTCCCCAACGAGGGCGGCCCGTGGAACTCGGCGATGCCGGCCTGGGAGGAGTTCCTGACAGAGGACGAGATCTGGCAGGTGATCATCTTCCTCTACGAGCAGGCGAACAAGACTCCGCGCACTTGGGAAGAGGTGGAAGGGTTCGAGCCCGCGGGCGAGGGGGAGGCGCAGTGAGCTGCCGGGCGGTCGTGCTCGGCGGGGCGGCCATCCTCGCGGCCTGGGCGGGCGCGGCAGCTCCCGCCCCGCTCGAAGCCCAGGAGGCCGCTCCCGGCAAGGCTGTCTACGATCGCTGGTGCGCGGGCTGCCACGGGGTGGATGGCGCGGGCGCGGGCCCCGGCGCGGCGGTCATGCTGCCCCGGCCCCGGGACTTCAAGCGCGCGCAGTACCAGATCCGCACCACCGCGACCGGCGAGCTCCCGACGGACGAGGACATCCTCCACGTCATCGACGTCGGCATGCCCGGCACCGCGATGCCGGGCTGGGAGGATCTGCTCACCGCGCAGGAGCGCCAGGCTCTGGTGGACTACCTCAAGAGCTTCTCGCGCTTCTTCGAGGGCGCCCCCGAGCCGGCGACGCTCGAGTTCACGCGTGCGCCGCGCGCGCGCGCGGAGCGCATCGCCGAAGGGGCGGAGCTCTATCAGCAGATCAAGTGCTGGCAGTGCCACGGACAGGCGGGCCGGGGCAACGGCAACTCCGCCCCCACCCTTGAGGACGACCTGGACTTCCCGATCTACGCGGTGGATCTGACACGGAGCTGGCTCTTCAACGGCGGCAGCACGCCGCAGGACATCTACCGCCGGCTGCGCACCGGGCTCGACGGCACTCCGATGCCCACCTTTAACGACCTGATCGACTCGGGGATCATCACCGACGATCAGCTCTGGAGCCTCGTGCACTACGTGCGGAGCCTCTCGCCCGAGCGTGCCCCCGAAGTGCGGGAAGTGATCACGGCCTCGCTCCAGACCGAGGGAGAGCTGCCCACCGCCCCCGACGACGAGCGCTGGGACGAGGTCGAGGCCTTCTACATCCCGATGGCCGGCCAGATCATTCAGAAGCCGCGCTGGTTCTCGCCGCGAGTCACGAGCCTCTGGGTGCGCGCGCTGCACGACGCGGAGGAGGTCGCGCTGCTCGTAAGCTGGACTGACCCATCGCGCAGCCCCGACCCCCGCTGGGCCGAGTTCGCCCAGCAGGTAGTGGCCACGATGGAGCCCAAGGACGAGGGCTCGACCTGGACGCCCGGTGCGCTGGACCGGCTGGTCGTGCAGTTCCCACAGACGCTCCCCACCGGGCTCGAGCGCCCGTACTTTCTCCAGGGGGACGCCCGCCGCCCGGCGTACCTGTGGAACTGGACTGCGGAGGGAGACCGCGCGGTCGAGATGGTGGCGCAGGGGTTCGAGACCGGTCAGGAGCAGCCGCAGGCGAATCAGCAGATGGGCGCGGTCTCGAGTTGGAACGAGGGGGAGTGGCGGGTGTTGTTCCGCCGCGCGCTGTCGACCCCCGACTCGACCGGGGATCTCCAGCTCCCGCGCTCGACCGCGGTGCCGATCGCGTTCCAGGCGTGGGACGGCGACAACGGGGAGGCGGGCAAGCAGGCCGCGGTGAGCACCTGGTACTTCCTGGCGCTGGAGGAGGCGACCCCGGTGACGATCTACATCGTGCCGATCGCGGCCTTCCTGCTGACGGCCCTGCTGGGGATGGTGGTGGTGTCCCGCGCGCAGCAGAGGGAGCGCGAAGCGGCAGCGGCGCCTGAAAGCTGACGGCAGAAGGTGGCGCGAAGCGGCCCAGGGGCCCAAGGTTCCTGGGACGCGGACCGAGAAGCGCGCGCCCATCCCCGGGGGATGTACCCATGAGCGGAATCGAAACCAACCCAAGGAGAAGGATCATGTTCGAGCTGCGTGATCTGCGGGGGCTCGTGGCCCCCACGCTGGTGGCCGCTCTCGCGGCGGGCTGCGGCGGCGAGGCGGGAGACCAGGCCGAGGCCGGCGCGGAGACCGCCGCGGCCATCGAGCACCCCGTCGACGAGGCAACCGCGGGAAGCATGCGCGGGACCGTTCGCTTCACCGGAACGCCGCCGGCGAACGAGCCGATCGACATGACCGAGGAGCCGATCTGCGCCCAGAAACACGCGACGCCCCCCACCCGCCAGAGCGTGGTGGTCGGAGGGGAGGGCGGCCTCGCCAGCGTCTTCGTGTACGTGAAGGAGGGGCTCGACCCCAGCCTCCGCTTCCCAGCGGGCGAGGGCCAGGAACTCGATCAGGACGGCTGCATCTACATCCCGCACGTGCTCGCGCTGTCCACGGGCGAGCAGCTCACCGTCCGGAACACGGACGACGTGCTCCACAACGTGAACGCGACTCCGACCGAGAACCGCGGCTTCAACCGCAGCCAGCCTCAGGAGGGGATGACATTCCAGACCTCCTTCCCCACCTCCGAGGTGATGATCCCGGTGCGCTGCGACGTGCACGGCTGGATGGAGGCATACATCGGGGTCACCAGCCATCCGTACCACGTGGTCACGGCCGAGGACGGCGCGTTCACGCTCGAGCGGCTCCCTCCCGGCACCTATACGGTCGAGGCGTGGCACGAACGCTACGGCGCCGCGACCCAGACGGTCGAGGTCCCGCAGAGTGGCCAGGCCGAGGTCAGCTTCGAGTTCAGTGAGGCGATGGCCGGACGGCACGTCCCGCTCGGACCGACGCTCCTGATCAGCCACGAGCACGGGACCACGCGCCGCGTCACCCAGCAGTAACCCCCGCCGTCGGATCCGACGCAGACGGCACGGCGCAATGCCCACGCTGCGCGGCCGCGCGCCATCTCCCTCGCAGTACCCACCTCTCGGTAGAGGAGACAGACGGGATGGAGAATTGGTCCTGGCTGATGGACGAGAGCGCGTCGACCTATGGCCCCGCGATCGACCGCCTGTACCTGGTGATCCTGATCATCACCGGGATCGTCTTCTTCGCCACCGAGCTGACACTGATCTGGTTCGTGTTCAAGTATCGGCACCGCGAAGGGCGCAAGGCCGAGTACATCCACGGGAACATGCGCGCCGAGGTTGTCTGGACGGCGATCCCGGCCGTCATCGTGCTCGCGATCGCGCTGGCGAGCCGGGGCGTGTGGGCCCAGGTCAAGGATCCGCAGAACATGCCCGCCAACGCATTGCCCGTGCTGGTCGTGGCCAGCCAGTTTGAGTGGAACGTCACCTATCCGGGTCCGGACGGACAGCTCCGCACGGCCGACGACTTCAGTGTCCGCAATCGCTTGGACGTTCCCGTCGACCGCCCGACGCACGTGATCCTGCAGGCGGAGGACGTGATCCACTCCCTGTTCCTGCCCGATTTCCGGGTCAAGCAGGACGCGGTGCCGGGAATGGACACGACCGTGTGGTTTCAGCCCACGCGGACCGGCGAGTTCGTGATCGCCTGTGCGGAGCTGTGCGGGATCGGACACACCCGGATGCGCGGCACCCTGACCGTGCACTCCGCCGCGGACTATCAGACGTGGATCAACGAGCAGGTCCAGCCGTGATCAGCCGCGACTAGAACCCGAACGAGGATGGCAATGTCGACGACCGCAATGGCCGCCAGACACGAAACCGCAGCCGAGCACCACCACGAGCTCGGCTTCATCCGGACCTACATCTTCTCGACCGACCACAAGATGATCGCCAAGCAGTTCCTGCTGGCGAGCCTCTTCTTCCTGCTGGTCGGCGGCATCCTGGCCGCGGGGGTGCGCTGGCAGCTCGGCTTCCCCGGGCGGCCGATCCCGCTGATCGGAGGGCTGTTCTCGGACACGACTGCGCCCGGCGGGATCGTCCTCCCCGAGTTCTACAACGCGATGGTCACCATGCACGCGACGTTCATGATCTTCTTCGCGATCATGCCGCTGCTGGTGGGCGTCTGGGGGAACTACCTGATCCCGCTCCAGATCGGCGCTCCCGACATGGCATTCCCGCGCCTCAACATGTTTTCCTTCTGGGTCAGCGTGCCAGCCGGGATCATCATGCTCGCCGGGTTCTTCGTGGAGGGCGGACACGCCGGCGCCGGGTGGACCGCGTACGCGCCCCTGTCCACCAATCCCGAGTACAGCGGCGTGCGCATGGGGCAGGTGCTCTGGCTGGTCAGTCTGATCATCCTGGGCTTCAGCTCGCTGACCGGGGCGGTCAACTACATCACGACCGTCCTCAACATGCGGGCACCGGGCATGACCTGGTTCCGCATGCCACTCCCCGTCTGGGCGCTCTTCATCACTTCGTGGCTCGTGCTCCTCGCGATTCCGATCCTGACGGGCGGGCTGATCATGCTGCTCTTCGATCAGACCATCGGGACCGGCTTCTTCGCACCGGCCACCGACGGCGAGCCGCTGCTCTGGCAGCACGTGTTCTGGTACTTCGGGCACCCCGAGGTCTACATCCTGATCCTGCCCGCGATGGGGCTGGTCAGCGAGGTGATCTCGAACCGCTCGCGCAAGCCGATCTTCGGCTACCACTCGATGGTGCTGGCGATCATCGCGATCGCCTTCCTCGGCTGGATCGTGTGGGGCCACCACATGTTCCAGAGCGGGATGAACCCGCTGCTCGGCACCACGTTCATGATCACGACGATCATCATCGCAGTGCCGTCATCCATCAAGGTCTTCAACTGGCTGGGCACGCTGTGGCGCGGCGACCTGCACTTCGACACCCCGATGCTGCACGCCATCGCGTTCGTGTCCATGTTCATCATCGGCGGGCTGTCGGGCATGTTCATGGCCTCAGCGCCCGTGGACATCTTCCTCCACGATACCTACTACATCGTCGCCCACATCCACTACGTCCTGTTCGGCGGGAGCCTGTTCGGGATCTTCGCCGGGATCACGTACTGGTTCCCGAAGATGTTCGGCCGGATGTTCAGCCCGAGGCTCGGGAAGGTGCACTTCTGGCTGACCTTTGTGTCGTACAACCTGGTCTTCTTCCCCATGCACAACCTGGGGTTGAAGGGCCACATGCGCCGCATCTACGATCCCAACCAGTACGAGTTCCTCCAGCCGCTCCAGCCGCTCAACACGTTCATCACGATCTCGGCGTTCGTGCTGATCGCGGGCCAGCTCATCTTCGCGTTCGCGTTCTTCTGGAGCATGTACAAGGGGAAGGAGGCACCGCAGAACCCCTGGAAGGCCAACACGCTCGAGTGGACCGCGGCCCCGACGCCCCCACCGCACGACAACTTCCCAGGCGGCACTCCCGTGGTGTACCGCGGGCCCTACGAGTACAGCTCGCCGGAGAGCACCGACGACTTCCTGCCCCAGGACGTGCCGCCGGACAGGGTGCTCCGCCCCGAGATTCCCCGTGAGCCGAGCCCCCTGCCAACCGGCGACTGAGGACGCCCGCCATGACGACGCACACGCCTGCGCTCCAGGCCAACATGATGGTCCCCGACTCGACCTTCGAGCCGGGGATGCAGGTCTACACGATGAAGCTCGGGATGTGGGTCTTCCTGCTCTCCGAGGTGATGTTCTTCACCTCGCTGATCGGGAGCTACATCATCCTGCGCTTCGCCCATCCCGACCACTTCGCGCAGCCCGGGGTGGTACTGAACGTTCCGCTCACCGCGTTCAATACCTTCTTCCTGATCTGCTCGTCGGTGACGATGGTCAAGGCGTTCGCGGCCATCCAACACGGGGATCAGCGATGGCTGAAGCTCTGGCTGCTCGCGACCATCTTGATCGGATCGATGTTCGTGGGCATTCAGGTCGTCGAGTACAATGCGCTCGCCCACGAGGGCTTCGTGCCCGGGGCCGCCGAGTACAGCGCCGTCGGCCGGGAGGCGTTCAAGGCCGGGCTGGCGGAAACCGCACCGGTGGTGGGCGGCCCGCTCTACGGCGCCACCTTCTACACGATGACCGGCTTCCACGGCGTGCACGTCACGATCGGCGTGATCTGCCTGATCTTCGTGCTGATCCGTGCGTTGCGCGGGCACTACATCCAGTTGGACCATCGCGGGGTCGAGTTGATCGGGCTGTACTGGCACTTCGTGGACCTGGTCTGGATCATCCTCTTCACCATCGTATACCTGATCTGAGCGAGGCCACATGACGATGACCGACACCCAGCACACCACGCCTGGGGCTGGCCACGCCGAGGGGGAGCATCACGAGGCCCCGTACCTGCTGATCTGGGCGGTGCTGCTTGTGCTCACGCTAGCCGAGGTCGGCTACGCGTTCCTGAGCCTGCCCAAGTTCTGGCTCGCGCTCGGACTGATCGTGATGGCGATCTGGAAGGCGCTGCTGGTCACGCTCTACTACATGCACCTCCGCTTCGAGCCGAAGCGGTTGTGGGTGCTCGCCACGGCGCCTCTCCCCCTGGTGGTGATCCTGATCGCCGCGGTGCTCACCGAGTTCTGACCTGCGGGCCGGCCTGCGGCCCCGCGATCAGGAAGGCGAGGGTTCCAGCCCTGACGACCGGAACCTCTCCCACCTGCCGAGAGTGTAACTCGATATGCAGCACAGTATGGGCTACACCGGTCTCCAGATCGGGATGTTTCTCGGCGGACTCCTGATGGCGCTTGTCCCCATCGTCCTCGCCGTCGGCCTGGGCGTCTGGGCGTTCCGGCAGCGCGGCCGGACCGAGCAAAGCAACGTGCGGACCGATCCCAGCAGTCAGGAGACCTCATGAGCTTGCCCGCCGCACCTCCCCAGTCCTCGGAACCCGCGCCCCCCGATCTCCGTCGCCTCAGTGGAACCGTCGCGCGCGGCGTGGCCGCCGGGATCGTCGGCGCCACGGTGATGGCTCTGTGGTTCCTGGTGGTCGACAGCTCCGAGGGGGCACCGTTTCGCACTCCGAACTTCGTCGCCGGGTCGCTACTCGGCATGGGCGAGCTGCGGATGGGGATCGGCCCGATCCTGCTCTACACGCTCATTCACTATGGCGTGTGGGTGATCGTGGGCCTGGCGGCGGCCTGGGTGATCTCCCAGGTGGAGACCGCGTCCCCGATACTGCTCGGCCTGGTGCTCGGGTTCCTGCTGTTCGATCTGGTCTTCTACGGGAGCGTTGTGGTCACCGGGGTGAACGTGGTGCAGGCGCTCGGGTGGCCGGAGGTGCTCGCGGGAAATCTCCTCGCCGGCATGAGCCTGATGGCCATCCTACACTGGAGCGGGCCCACCCGGAAAATCACCTCGTGGGAGGCGCTCGGTGAGAACAGGGTCGTGCGCGAGGGGATCATCTGCGGCCTGATCGGCGCCACGGTGGTGGCCGCGTGGTTCCTCGTCATCGACCTGCTCCGCGGCCGTCCCTTCTTCACCCCCGCCGCCCTCGGTTCCGCCCTGTTCCTCGGCTCCACCACCGTGGAGACCGTGAGCATCGAGGCCGCGACCGTGATCGGCTACACCGTGCTCCACGTGCTCGCCTTCGCGGTCACCGGCTTCCTCGCCGCCGCGATCACTACCGCCGCGGACGACACGCCGCCGCTGATCATCGGCGCCGTCATGTTCTTCGCGGTGTTCGAGGCGTTCTTCATGGGCCTGCTCGCGATGGTCGCCGAGTTCCTGCTGGGCTCGCTCACCTGGTGGACGATCGCGGTCGGGAACGTCATGGCTGCCGTGGCCATGGGATGGTACCTGTGGGAGCACCACCCCAAGCTCCGGGCGGCGCTCGCGATGGATCCGCTGGATCGGACGGACTGAGCGCGAGCGGGGCTACGTCGCCCGGTTCGCACTTGGAATGATGTATAGCCTGGGCGTGGGCGTTCCCAGGGACGAGGCCGAGGCGGTACGCTGGTATCAGTTAGCGGCCGAGCAGGGATATGCTCTGGTCCAGAGCAACCTTGGGGTGATTCTCGCCCAACGCTGGTATAGCTATCACGTGGACGCGCACGGAGACGTTCTGGCCCAGGCCAACCTCGGATTGGCTGAACAGAACCTGGTCTTCGCCTACAAGTGGTTCACGCTTGCCAAGGCGCAAGGAAGCGAGACTGCGCAGACGAACAAGGGCGTAATCGAGCAGTGGCTGACTCGCGAACAGATCGCCGAGGCTCAGAGGCTGTCCCAGGAGTGGGTCGACGCACACCCCCAGGGCGGGGGCGAACCTTCCGAGACGATCCGGCTTCCAGGCCGTTAAGGGGAAGACCGAACCTCTTCCTCGCCTCCGTGCAGTACGTCATGGGGCCCGACCACATGCCGTCCGACGCGTCAGAGCTGAGGGACATCGTCGGACAGCATAGGTCAGAAATCGCTGCTCTCATGCGATCTCGGCGCACCCAGACGAACGAGGTCGGCCGCTGTACGGCTCTCCTTCCGGCACTTACCGCGGGTCCTCTCGCCTTGATCGAGGTCGGCGCCAGTGCAGGGCTTTGCCTTCTACTCGATCACTTCCTCTACGATTGCTAGCCAGGGGTGCCGGGACCACCAGTTGCGGCCGTAGCGAGCCTTCGCGACCGTGCAGTGTCAGCAAACGGGATGATGCTCGGACCGGAAAGGAGCAGGCCAATGACCGAGGCGAATGTGCCCGGCATCGAGTTCCAGACGGCGCCGCCCCTGGACGAGGCACAGTTGGAGGCTCTGTTCACCGAAGAGTGCGGTCATGCTTCCGCGCGAGGTTACAGCCGGGTGCTCGAGCATAGCCTCACGTACGTCGCCGCCTTCAGGGATGGGGATCTCGTCGGCTTCGTGAATCTAGCCTGGGATGGTAGTGCCCACGCCTTCATCCTCGACACGGTGGTGCGCCCAGATGTGAGAAGGAGAGGCATCGGCATCCAGCTGGTCCAGCGCACTGTTGGGGCGGCGCGCGAAGCCGGCGTCAAGTGGATCCACGTGGATTACGAGCCAAATCTAGATGCGTTCTACGCGAAGGCGGGATTTCTGCCCACGAGAGCGCGCGTGCTCCACCTCGGAGGACGACCCTAGCGGCCAAGGATCTCGTCTCGCCGCCCCCTCCGCGCGTGCGCCGCCGTCAGTGCGCTGGACGTTCGGAACCCCATATCGAGGAGGCGGATCGCTACCAACGAGCAGACTGTCGCCATCACCCGGCAACGGGAGGCCGCCGCGCCCGGTTGGGTGCTCGGGAACCGGTGATCGCCCAATGGATGTGAGCACTCTCCGGCGCCGACTGGGCCTGGTCGCAGTCGGCGCGTCTGCCTTCCCGCGGCAGCCTCATGTGACGAGGGCCTGGATCCCGGGGGAGGCGCTCCTGATCGACGGCTCACGCCTGCTTCCCCTCTACGGCAGCAACGAGATCGTCGACGTCGTGCGCCGGCGCTGATGACCTCCGATGTTCCTCGGACATCTCGCCCAAGGACTCACGGCCAAACGATGGGCTCCCCGCGTGAGCCTGGGCTGGTTCGTCGGCGCAGCGATCGCGGTGGACCTACTCTGGCCGATCCTGGTCATGCTCGGAGTCGAGCGGCTGCGGATCGTCCCGGGAGCGCTGGTCTTCGAGTCCTATCCATAGACGCACAGCCTCCTCATGGGAATCGTGTGGGGGATGGCCCTGGGTCTGGTCGCCCGCTGGCGGGGGATCGGCGGCTCCGCTGCGCTGCTGATCGGAGCGCTCGTCGTGAGCCATTGGGTGCTCGATTTCGTCACCCATGTTCCCGATCTGCCGCTCTGGCCGGGGCCTTCGCCTCGCGTAGGGCTCGGCCTCTGGAACTCGATCCCGGGCACCCTGATCGTGGAGAGTGCTCTGTGGATCGGTGGAATCGCGATCTGTCTCCGCACGCTGCCGCTCCGCGGCGCTCTGCCGGCCGTGGCCTTTTGGTCGCTCGTCGCGGTCTCCATGCTCTTGTGGGCGATTAGCCCCTGGAGCCCTCCCCCTCCGAGCGCGGCCGCCGTCGGGTGGTTCGGGCTGATCGGCTGGGTCACGATCCCGTGGGCCGCGGCGGCGGACCGACGCCCTTCCGCTACGTCTCCGCCCCCAGCCTCCTGAGCACTGCGAGCATGCGGACATCGTAGGGGTCCCCGGAGGGATCGTCCCGCGCGACGTTCGGGCGCTCCTGCGGCGTCTCGAGCAGCAGCGGGATCCCGCGGCTCCGCTCGTCCGCGAGCAGCCAGGCGAAGGGCTCCTCCCCGATCTCCCCCTCCCCGATCAGCGTGTGCCGGTCGCGGTTGGATCCGAGCGGTCCCACGGAGTCGTTGAGGTGGAAGAAGGAGGGCGCCGCGCCTACCGCCTCCTCGAATTCGTCGAGCACGGATTTGAGCGTGGCCTCGGACTCGGTCAGATCATAGCCCGACACGAACAGGTGGCACGTGTCGAGACCGTAGCCCGCCCGCGGGCGCACGTCGTCGGGGAGGTGCGCGAGGATCGCGCCGACCTCCTCGGCGTCCTTCCCGAAGGTGCTGCCTGCGCCGGCCGAATTCTCGACGTAGAGCTTGGTGTCTCCCGGATGCGCGCGCAACGCGCGGACCATCGCGCGCGCGACGCGCTCGGCCCCTTCCTCGGCGCCGGCCGTCCGCGGACAGGAGCCTGGATGGAAGCAGACGCTGCCCACACCGAGCGTGGTCGAGCGCTCCAGCTCCTTCACGAGCCCCGCGACCGAGCGCTCCCACTTCTCGGGATCGTCGGTCGCGGCGTTCAGCACGTACGCGCCGTGCACCATCACGTGCGCGGGTTCCATGCCGGTCTCGGAGATCGCTCGCTTGAAGCGCTCGACCCGCTCCCCCCGGATGGTCGACTTGTCACCGTAGAACTTGGGGATGGCCGTGAAGATCTGCACCGCGGCCATGCCGGCACCCGCGGAGCGCCGCACCGCCATGTCGATCCCCCCGTTGTCCACGGGGTGGGTGCCGATGATGTGACGGCTGCGCGCCATGGAAATCGGAGCGTCCAGCCTCAGCACGCCCCGTCGTCCTCACCCGGCTCGTTGCCGAGGAAGCGCTGGAGCCGGGCCAGGTAGTAGACCAGGAGCCCGCCCAGCCCGATGAAGGTGAGCCCCAGGATGAGCGCGCCCGGCGCCCCGCCGATCCACCAAGTCATCAGCTCCCAGATCGCGAAGCCGAAGCAGAAGACGATCGCAGTCGCGATCAGGAAGCGGTGGAATCCGATCAGCGACATGGGTTCTCCGGAAGGCGCGACGTCAGCCGTGCGCGGTGGCCGCGTGCTGCCGCGCTTCGGCACGCCACTCGGCGTACTCCTCGCGCGTCCACCTGAACCAGATTGCGGTGATGGCGGCCCATAAAATGAGCATCCCAGGGATCCACATGATCAGCCCACCCAGACGCTGATCCTCGAGCGGGTCCAGGCCGCTGATCCGCGGGGCCAGGCCGTAGAACTGGTACAGCACGCTGTCGCTCATCGTGATGAAGGCGGACAGGATCGTGGACGGGATCCCGAACGCGAACACATACATCATGAGCAGCGGGCCATCCGGGATGCGCTCCAGCTCCGCCACCGGCGCGATCACCGGCCACCACATCATGACCGCGACCGCCATGAACATCAGGTGCTGGACGATGTGAAGGTCGTGGTTCAGGAGCGCGGCGTTGTAGCTGGCCGGGAAGTGCCACCCCAGGAAGACGAGGTTGTAGGCCAGGAACGCGACGCCGGGATGGGTCAGCATCCGTGCGGCCTGCAGCACCCGAGCATGCCGGAGCGTCCGTCGGATCAGCCAGGCCGGCACCCCGAGCAGGAGCAGCGGCGGCATCACCAACATCAACAGGATGTGTTGCACCATGTGGGCGCTGAACAGGAAGCGATCCGAGAGCGCATGCAGGGGACCGTTGAGCGAGGCGAACAGAACCGCGACGCCGAGCCACCAAGCCACCGTCCGCGCGTTTCCCACCGGCTCCTCCGCCCAGCTGTGCCTGCGGCGCAGCGGCCCCACCAGCGCCCACCAGCCGAGCCCCAGCGCGAGGCAGCCGATCACCACGCTTGCGTGCAGCTCGAGCCCATCCGCGATTGCCGCGTCGGCGACCCCGTGCAGCAGCATCGGTGCGGGATGGTTCATCATCACCTGCGGCGCCCTATACCGTGAACAGGGGCAGATAGTAGTAGAGCACGATCAACCACGAGACCATGAAGATCGCGAGCGAGAGTCCCGCCAGAAACAGTGCGGTGAACACCTTCGAATCGAACCTGAGGTGCATGAAGAACATCACCACCAGCAGGAATTTGCCGGCGGACAGCACGAGCAGGAGCGGCACCAGCGCCCCGGCCAGTGCCGGGATGTAAAAGATCGCGACCTCCATCCCGGTCATGATCGCCAGGATGATCCCGATCATCCAATAGAACCCGACCGATGCGTGCGCTGGCTCCTCGTGCTCTTTCTTTCCGCGCGGAGGCGGCGGGCCGTATCTCGGGGATGCCTCTGCCATAAGCACGCTCCGCCTACTGGATGAGGTAGATCAGCGTGAAGATCACGATCCAGACGATGTCGACGAAGTGCCAGTAGAGTCCCGCGATCTCGACCGCGAGCGCCCGCTCGGGGGGAAGCTTCCCCCGGATCGCCAGGATCAGCAGCGTGACCATCCAGATCACCCCGCCCGTCACGTGCGCGCCGTGGAACCCGGTCAGCACGAAGAAGCTTGAGCCGAAGATGTTGCGCTGGATCGTGAGCCCCTCGCCCACGAAATGAATGAACTCGTAGGCCTGGAAGCCCAGGAAGATGCTGCCGAAGACGATCACGACCGAGAGCCAGAGGATCGAGAGCCTGCGGCTGCCCCGGGTGACGCCGTCCAGCGCGAGCACCATCGCCAGCGAGCTCATCAGCAGCACGAAGGTCGAGACGCTGGTGAGTGGGATGTTCAGGATCTCGTGCGGGAAGGGCCCCTGCACGCTCGACCGCTTGTAGACCATGTAGGTCGAGATCAGCGTCCCGAAGAACAGGCACTCGGACGCAATGAAGGTCCAGAACCCGACCTTCCACGAGGGGAGCCCCGTGGCGGTGTAGTGGTGGTCGGTCGTCGCGGCGGCGGCGTGCGCGGTCATGGGACGCTCACGAGTGTGCGGAGGCCGGGAACGGATCCTCGAACGCCCACGCGAAGATGCCGACCGCCGTAGGGACGAGCCCCAGGAGCGGCGCCCACCAGAGGCCCGTCATCACCAGCCCCCAGGTGAGGGTGATCCCCGCGGCCACCACCAGCGGCCAGAACGAGTTGGAGGGCATCTCGGGCTCGACCGTGACCTCGGCCATGCTCGCGGCCTGTACGCTCTCGCGCTCCCCGTCGTGCCAGAGCGGCTCGCGGGTCCGTACGCGAGGCAGCTGGGGAAAATTGTAATGCAGTGGCGGCGAGGGGATCGACCACTCGAGCGTCGGGCTGTTCCACGGGTTCGCGCCGGCGGGCGCGCCGGTGCGCGCGCTCCGGAGCATCACCAGCACCCACACGACCACCGAGATCCCGAAGAGCACCCCACCCACCGTCGAGAGCTGGTTGTAGATCTCGACGTTGAGCGCCTCGGCGTAGGTCCAAGTGCGCCGGGGCATCCCGTACATCCCCGACATGTGCATCGGGAAGAAGGTGAGATTTAAGCCGATCATCGCCAGCCAGAAGTGGAGCTGGCCCAGCCCCTCGTTGGGCATCCGGCCGGTCACCTTGGGAAACCAGAAGTAGAACCCGCTGAACAGCCCCATCATCGCGCCGCCCACGATCACGTAGTGGAGGTGGGCGACCACGAAGTAGGTGTCGTGCTGCTGGAGGTCGACCGGGGCAGAGGCGTGCATGATCCCCGACAGACCGCCCACCGTGAAGACCGCCAGCATCCCGATCGCGAACAGCATGGCGGTGTTGAAGCGGAGGACCCCGCCCCACATGGTGGCCAGCCAGTTGAAGATCTTCACCCCCGTGGGGATCGCGATGATCATCGTGCTGGCGACGAAGAATGAGTCCGCGATCGGCCCGAGCCCGCTCGAGAACATGTGGTGGCTCCACACGCCCCAGCCGATGAAGCCGATCAGCACACCCGCGTAGACCATCACCGGGTACCCGAACAGCGGCTTCCGGGAGAACGCCGGGATCACGTCCGAGATCATGCCGAAGGACGGCAGGATCAGGACGTAGACCTCCGGGTGGCCGAAGATCCAGAACAGGTGCTGCCAGAGGATCGGATCGCCGCCCGCGCTGGTCACGAAGAAGTTCGCGCCGAAAAAGCGGTCGAAGGCGAGCAGAACGAGCGCCACCGCGATCACGGGCATCGCGGTGATCAGCACGAAGCTGGTGATCAGCGTCATCCACGTGAACAAGGGCATGCGCATCAGCTTCATTCCCGGCGCACGCAGGTTCACGATCGTGGTGATGAAGTTCACGCCGCCCAGGATCGAGCTGATGCCCAGGATCGACAGCCCCACCACCCAGAAGTCCGTATTCAAGCCGGGAGAGAAGCGGAGCGAGCTCAGATTCGCGTATCCGGTCCAGCCCACGTTCGGCGCAGCGCCGAAGAACCAGCCGACATTCATGAACAGCGAGCCGCACAGGTAGATCCAGTAGGATAATGCGTTCAGGCGCGGGAAAGCGACATCGCGCGCGCCGATCTGGAGCGGGACGACGTAGTTGAAGAACGCGACCGCCATCGGCATCGCCACCATGAACACCATGGTGGTGCCGTGCATCGTGAAGAGCTGGTTGTAGAGCTCGGCCGAGATGAGCGCCTGCTCGGGCCGCCAGAGCTGCGCGCGGATGATGAGCGCCTCGAGGCCTCCCACGAACAGGAAGAACAGGGAGGTGACGAAGTACATCACCCCGATGCGCTTGTGATCGACCGTGGTCATCCAGCTCCACAGGCCGCCCTGGTGCGCCTCGTGGATGGGAGCGCCGACCGACCCCGGAGTCCGCGTGGGGACACTCACGACCGGCCCCCGAACGTGGGACGATTCCGCCTGCCCCTCGGGCCGGGGCGGAGCGAGCACACGGCGCAGCCGCAGGTTGCGCAGCTTATGTCAGCGCGCACCTCCGGGCGCGACCCCGCTTCCCGGGGACGACTGACGGCCCAGACTGTAGAGATATTCCGACACCGCCCTGACCTGCTCCTCGCTCAGATTGTTGGGCGGGAAGTTGCCGCCCACCTCCGCGACCCCCGGCATCAGCGCGCCGGGCTTGATCTCGCGGGGTGCCGTGATCCACCGCACCAGATTCTCGGGACTGTTCTCCAGCCATCCGACCAAGCTCGCGCGCCGCCCTAGCAGGGTCAGATTCGGACCGATCGCACCCACGGCGTTGGTCCCCTGGATGGCATGGCAGGCGATGCAGCTCGAGCTGTGGAAGGTCTGCCGCCCCAGCTCGATGCGCGCCGCGCCGCCCCCGCCCGCCCCGTCCGCCGCCACGACCAGCGCCGAGTCGGCTGCGGCCGCAGTGTCGCCAGCCACGCCACCCTGCCAATCGGCCATCCAGGCACGCAACTCGGCGTCCGATTCCGCGATGACCCGCACCCCCATGAGCGAGTGCGAGGTGCCGCAGAACTCCGCGCACTGGCCCCGGTAGACGCCCGGCTCCCGGATCGTGAAGTGCAGGTAGTTGAACGCGACGGCGCCCCTGCCCCCCGGCTCCGCCGGGGCAGCCTCCCCCCCCCGGGAGCTCGGAGGAGGCGCGGCGACGGCCGGGTTCACGTCGCGCTTGCCACCGAGCATCGGCACCCAGAAGGAGTGGATCACGTCGGCGGAGCGCATCCGGAGCGACACCGGAACGTCGACCGGCAGATGCAGCTCGTTGGCCGTGACCACCCCGTTGGGGTAGCGGAATTCCCACCAGAACTGGTGTCCGATCACGTCCACCACGAGCGCGCCCTCGTCCAGCTCCCGCTGGGTCGCGAACACCGTCTGGATGGTGGGAATCGCGATCATGATCACGATGACCGTGGGGATCGCGGTCCAGGCGAGCTCCATCCCGAGATGGCCGTGCCTCTGGCGCGGGTCCGGGGCGTCCGGGCGCGCGCGGAACCGGACCACGATGTACGCCAGCACTCCCCAGACGACGATCAGGATCGCCAGCGTGATCAGTGTGACCAGCCCGTAGAGGGAGTGGATCGACTCCGCAAAGTCGGTCTTCGGGGCGACGCTGGACTGCGGGTACTCACCTCCACAGGCGAACACGGCGAGCGTCAGGATGGCGGGCACGAGCACACGCAGCGCCCGCACGACGACGGCGCTCAAGGGGTCTGGAGGCCGTCCACGGAAATGGCTTCGTCGATCAGCATGATTGGGATGCCCTCGCGAATCGCGTAGAGCCACTGCCCGTCCTCGCGTACCAGGCCACCCTCGATCGGCTCGCGGATCGGCTCACCCCCCCGGTTCGTCAGACCGCCCACGATGGCCGCGTTCACCCGGTCCAGCAGCTCCCGGGGCGCCTCCCGAACCGGCTGACGGCTTTCCGGGCACACCAGGATCTCGAGCAGCTGTGGGTCTACCATGTGCAGATAGCCAGCGTCATTCTTTCGTGGTTCGCGAACATCCCGCCGGTGGCCATACCACGACCCGGTGGGGTAGAACGTGCAAAGCTAAACGGGCCCCCGCCCCTTGGCCATGTGGGGCGGTCCGATCTCCCCGGCCCGCGCCGGTGGCTTCAGGAGGTTGTCATGATCCCGCTCGGAGCCGCCCGCCGCGGCGGCCGCTCGCTCCTCTTCCTGGCGCTACCGGTGCTGCTCGGGCAGGCCTGCGGGCAGATCGAGGAGCCGCCTGCGGCCCCCTCCGGGGCCGCCACGCCCGCCTCGCGAGCGCCGGGTGGCGCTCTCTCGAGCGCGACTCGCATGCCCCCGCGACGGAGCGCCTGGGTGATCTTCGGCGCCGATACGGTGGTGGCCGAGGTCGCGCGCACTCCCGAGGAGCGCGAGCGCGGGTTGATGAACCGGAGCCAGATCCCCGAGGGCACCGGAATGCTGTTC
>Ga0310123_10000574_pt1 | contig 32491 bp, 26 predicted proteins | sample CB6_AW_1057_MG_FD_203505 | JGI IMG/M metagenome (GOLD analysis project Ga0310123, IMG submission 203505) | Marine microbial communities from Western Arctic Ocean, Canada - CB6_AW_1057 | ecosystem: Environmental > Aquatic > Marine > Oceanic | place: Canada: Western Arctic Ocean | collected... | reverse complement strand
CGGCTGAAGAGTCGGCTGAAGAGTCGGCTGAAGAGTCGGCTGAAGAGTCGGCTGAAGAGTCGGCTGAAGAGTCGGCTGAAGAGTCGGCTGAAGAGTCGGCTGAAGAGTCGGCTGAAGAGTCGGCTGAGGAGTCGGCTGAGGACAGTGGTGAGGAGTCTGGCGGGGAGCCCGAGGCGGCCTCGGATGAGACCCGCACTGAGGACGCGACAGCCGACGGTGGAGAGGCCGAGACCGAACCGGCCGAAGCGAGCGAAACAGCCTAGCTTCCGGTTTTGCTGCGGGAGGCTACAGACGACATTTGGTGTTTGGGGCAGGGAGTTCCGGGCAGTGGACAAGCCGGGCGAACCGGCAAAGGAGATGCAAGGATGGCGAACTTCAACAGAGTGATCTTGGTTGGAAATCTGACACGTGACCCGGAGTTGCGCCATATCCCGTCGGGGACGGCGGTCACCGATCTTGGCCTGGCCGTCAACCGCAACTGGACGGATCGCAACACGAACCAGAAAAGTGAGGAGACGACATTTGTCGATGTCACCTGCTGGGGACGAACCGCAGAAATCGCGTGTGAGTACCTCCAAAAGGGACGGCCGGTCCTGATCGAAGGGCGGCTTCAGATGGACGAGTGGGATGACCGCGAAACCGGACAAAAGCGGACCAAGCTCAAGGTCGTCTGCGACAACCTGCAAATGCTCGGCTCACGAAGCAACGGAAACTCCGGGGGAGGGGGGGGCGGTAACTACGAGTCGGCACCTCAATCGGCTCCATCCGAACCGGCTCCGGTAGCCGAGAACCCGACCGCCAATCCTCCTGACGACGAGGTGCCGTTCTAACGTCGGCACCAGCGATTGAAACCCACTCCACGAAGACCGGGTCCCGTCCCGGGCAGTCCCATGAGTCGCAAGCGATCCACTCCTCACGTGGCCGGCACCACCAATTCCTCGGTCGAGTTGCTGCTGGCCGAGCCGATTCCCTCTCTCGGACTCCCCGGTGACCTCGTCCGGGTCAAACCCGGCTTTGCTCGCAACTACCTGATCCCCCAGGGATTGGCGACGGTGGCGACCGAGGAGAACCGGCACGCGGTCGAGAAGCACCGGGCGCGGCTGCTGGAACTGCAGGCCGGCGAGATCAAGCAATTGGAGGGACTCGCCGAACGCATTGCCGCGCACAGCGTGACGATCGAGGCCAACGCCAACGAGGACGGCCAACTCTACGGGTCAGTCAACCGGAACGACATCAGCCGTTCGCTGGTCAAAGCCGATCTCGAAGTCACACCCGAACAGATCGTACTCTCCGGAGTGCTCAAGGAACTGGGCATGTACACCGTGCCCGTGCAGTTGCACGAGCACGTCGAGACGGAGATGAAGGTCTGGATCGTGCCGTCGGCCGAGGAGATGGCCGAGGAGATGGCCGAGGAGAGGGGCGAGGAGATGGCCGAGGAGGAGTAGCCTGTTGGAGCCGTCCCGTGGAGACCACGGAGCCGGCAAGATGTTCACGGAGGGGCAAGCGATGGCTGTGGCGGCGACCAGGTCCGGTTTCGACCGACTTCCCCCGCAGAACCTCGAGGCCGAACGCGGTGTGCTCGGTAGCGTGCTGCTGATCAACGACGTGCTCGACGAGGTCGCCGACGTGATCACGCCCGAGCACTTCTATACCGACGCGCATCGCAAGATCTTTTCGGCCATCCGCCGGCTCTACGACAACAACGCTTACGCCATCGATCCGCTGACCCTCGCCGAAGAACTCGACAAGCACAGTGAACTCGCCGACATCGGCGGCACCGCCTACCTCGAGCAGGTCCTCGAGGCCGTCCCCCACGCGGGAAACGCCCGCTACTACGCCGGGATCGTCCGGGAGAAGTGGGTGCAACGGCAGTTGATCTTCGCCTGCAACGAGATCCTCGCCGAATGCTACGACGGATCCAACGACCCCAACGACGTCCTCTCCTCGGCCGAACAGCGGATCTTCCGCATCCTCGATGACCAGGGTGCCCCTCGCAAGATGCTGATCAAGGACATCCTGCTCGATGCCTTCGACCGCATCAACGAGCGGATGGAGAACGACGAGGTGATCAGCGGGATCCCCACCGGATTCACCGACCTCGACCAGAAACTCAACGGACTCCAATCCTCCGAACTCGTCGTGCTCGCCGCCCGTCCCAGCATGGGCAAGACGGCCTTGATCTGTAACATCGCCGAGGGGGTGGCGATGGGAACCGAGCGGAGAGCCGTGCTGCTGTTCAGCCTCGAACAGTCCAACCTCGAACTCGCTGAACGACTGCTGTGCATCCGCTCTCAAGTCAACAGCCACAGGCTTCGCGCCGGCACGCTCGATGACGACGAGCGGAAGCTGCTGGTCCACGCCTCGCAGGAACTCTCCGAGGCCCCCCTCTACCTCGACGACCAGCCGGGCCGCACGATCGCCCAGATCACTGCCGTCGCCCGGAGACTGCAACGTCGCAACGATGTCGCCGTGGTGATCATTGACTACCTGCAGTTGATCGAGCCCGAAGACAAGTCGGCGCCGCGGGAACAGCAGATCGCGCTGATCACCCGACGGCTCAAGGCACTCGCCAAGGAACTCAACGTCCCGGTCATCGCCCTGGCACAGCTCAACCGGGGAGTCGAACACCGCGAGGACAAGCGACCCAGACTGAGCGATCTCCGAGAAAGCGGGGCGATCGAACAGGACGCCGACGTGGTGATGTTCCTGCACCGTGCCGACCACTACAACGTCGAGGATCGACCAGGCGAGGCCGACCTGATCATCGCCAAGAACCGCAACGGACCGACCGACACCGTCAACCTCACCTGGATCAAGGAATCGATGCGGTTCACCAACTTCAGCCACCTCGACGAACCCGACGGCGGCTACTTTGCCGACTCCAGCAACGACAGCTTCTGACTAGCCCTTCGACCGGCCGCCGGCTTTCCGGTCCGCTGGCCCGGCTCATTGACTGCGTGAAACGGTTTTCACTTTGACGGCAGGTGGGCGTGATCCGTATGATGGTTGGATCAGTGGAACCTGATCGGTTAGGAAGACTGGTATAGACCGGTCGACCCGCCGCCCCGATTTCCTGCCACTACCCCCCCCTTCCTTCCGACACTACTCCGATCTCCCGTGATCGGTCCCCGGCTCGCGCCGTGGCAAGCCCATACAGATTCCAATTCCAGACGCTCACAGGCCGGCCGCTCAGCAGCCAGCCGACAGACAGACGGAGTCCAGCCAACGATGATGCTTTCCTCGAGACGCCACGGAACGTGGACCATCTCCCGCCCTCTCCGTACGGTCGCAGTGCTGCTGTTGATGGCAAGCACCGCCGCGGCGCAGGCCCCTCCTTCGATTTCGACCACCCGCCCCTTGGCCGTCCGTCCCGGACACGCCGTCGACCTGACGATCCAGGGAGCCAACATGGTCGGAATCAGCGACATCTGGACCAGCTTCTCGGCGACCAAGGCCCTGGTGGGTGACACCAAGAACAAGGCACAGTGCGTCTACAAGCTGACGGTTCCGGCCAACGCCCCGGTGGGGATCCACGCCGTCCGGATCGCGGGCCCCGGTGGACTCTCGCCTCTGAAACTGGTCCTCGTCGACGACATCCCCACCACGGCCCAGGCCGGAGACAACTTCTCGCGTGAGAAGGCCCAGGCGTTGACACTGCCGGCGGCCGTCGACGGCACGACCGATGCGCTGAAGTCGCGGGTCTACAAGTTCACTGCCGAGAAGGGACAAACGGTCTCGGTTGAGATCGTGGCCAAGCGGATCGGGTCGGCGCTTGACCCCCTGCTGAGGCTCCTGGACGCCAACGGTCGTGAACTGGTCTCCAGCGATGACGCGGCAGGGCTCAACGGCGACAGCCGGCTGCATTACACGTTCACCGCCAAGGGCGAGTACTTCGTCGACGTGAGAGACATTCAGTGGACCGGGGGCGGTGGACATCACTACCGCCTTCGCGTCGGCGACTTCCCCGACGTGACGGCCGCCTACCCGCTGGGCGTCAAGCGCGGTGCCTCGGCGACGGTTTCGTTCGTAGGGGCCCATATCACCGGTGTCGAGCCGGTCAAGCTCCAGTTGCCGGCCGATTCCCCACTCAAGTGGCTGACCATCGGAGCCAAGCGGTCCGGCGGCAAGAGCAGCGGGCTGGTGACTCTGGCGGTGAGCAATTCCGACGAGATCGTCGAGACCGAGCCCAACGACAGCCGCGACAAGGCGACCCGTGTGCCCCTGGGTGCCAATCTCAACGGCCGCTTCGACAAGGCCGGCGACATCGACCACTTTGTCATCGCCGCCAAGAAGGGCCAGAAATTCATCTTCACCGGAATCACCCGGCGAATTGGCTCGCCCGCAGCCGTCGTCATCAGACTGCTCGACAGCAAGGGTGGCAAGGTGGCCGAGGTGGTCGATCTGGGCATCAGTGACAGCGTGATCAACTACACCTTCCCGGCCGATGGGGACTTTTACGTCGCTGTCCAGGACCGCGATCGGCGCGGCGGGGGCGGGTTCGCCTACCGCGTCTCGGTCGACGCGGCTGCCGTCGGCTTCAAGCTGACCGCCTCGGCGGCGCATCTGAACATCGCCGTCGGCGGCACCGCAGCGATCACCGTCAACGCCACCCGCAGCGGCTACAACGGACCGATCAGCGTGGCGGCCGTGGGACTGCCCGCGGGCATCACCAGCACACCGACGGTGATCGGAACCGGCCGCAGCAACGCTGTGCTGACCCTGACCGCCGACGCCAAGGCACCCAAGGGCAAAATCGTGCCGATCCGGGTGGCCGGGACGGCCAAGATCGGCAAGACCGACACTCGAGCCGACGCCAACGTCGAGGTCGCCCTGAAGGGCATCTTCGGTGGACTCCCCTGGCCCCCCGCCACGCTGTCGCAGGAAGTCGCCGTGGCAGTCGCCCCACCGGCCGTCTTCTCACTGAGGACCTCCCCGCAGACGGTTGTCTTCGGACGCGACCTGACCGCCAAGGTCAAGGTCACCGTCGTCCGGCACAAGGACTACAAGGAAGCCATCAACCTCGTTCTGCAACCGGCCAAGAACGGTCTTCCCGGCGGAATCTCCGCCGCGCTCAAGGCCATCCCGGCCGGCAAGAACGAGATCGAGATCACCTTCACCGGGAACAACAAGGCGCCGCTGGGCGAGTTCACCGCGAACCTCAATGCACAGCTGAAAAAGGGCAAGAACACCGTGACCCAGCCGGTCCCCTCGATCGGGCTCTCGCTGAAAACCCCCCTGTCACTGAAGGCCGCAGCCGCCGGACCGAAACTCGCCCGCGGCGGAAAGCTGAAACTGAAGGTGACCGTCGCGAGGAACCCGTCGCTAGCCGGACCAGTCGTCCTGTCGGTGGCCAACCTGCCCAAGGGGGTGACCGCTGCGGCGGCCACCATCGCCGCGGACAAGACTGAGGTTGAAATTGTGCTCTCTGCTGCACAAGATGCTCAACAGGGTGTGATTAAGAACCTCCTCATCAAGGGCACCGCCACCGTCGGCAAAGTCAAACACGCTGCCGACTCTGCGGCCGTGGCCGTGACTGTCGAATAAACCACCAGACCCGACAAAAGACACCGGATTACTTTTCACCAACCACACGGAACTTGAACAGATCCCGGCGAACCGTTCGCACCGTCTTGTCGAATCGGCATTTCGGCTGAATCGCGGTCGGAGAAATCGAGACTGTTCCACGACGGAGATCGTCTGTCATGCGGCACTTGTTGACATCAGCCATCGTTAGCCTCGTGGGCCTCGGACTCACCGGACTTCCCTCGACCGTGCAGGCCGAAGAGGCACTCGTAACGGTAGGCAAACCGGCCGGGCTGGTCTTCGAACCGGCCTCGTTTGAACTCGCAGGCAAGCGGGCCTTCCAGCAGCTGCTGGTGACCGCCAAGTACGCTTCCGGCGAAGTCCGTGACCTGACCACCGTGGCCAACTTCACCTCGTCCAACCCCAAGGTGGTTAAGGTCGTGAAGGGCAAGGCGATCCCGGTTGGTGACGGCGCGGCCGAGTTGACCGCAGCGATCGGCGGCCAGAAGGCCACCGTCAAGGTGACCGTCAAGAACCTCGGCACGGCTCACCCGGTCAGCTTCCAGAACGAAATGCTCGCGGCCCTTTCCAAGGGCGGCTGCAACGCCGGTGCCTGCCACGGGTCACCCTCGGGCAAGGCCGGTTTCCGGCTGTCGCTGCGGGCCTTCGACCCGCCGCTGGACATCCTGACCCTGCGGCACGAGTACTTCGGCCGACGGACCAACGCGATGGACCCCGCCGACAGCCTGGTGGTGAAAAAAGCGATGATGGAAGTCGCCCACGGCGGTGGAAAGAGAATCCGCAAGGACGATGCGGTCTACCGGATATTCGTCGGCTGGATCGGTGAAGGCCTGAGGCTGGATGCCGAAGGGGCTCCGACACTGGTCAAGACCGAACTGCTGCCCAAGAAGCGAGTCCTGCAACCGGCCAGCAGCCTCCAGCAACTGGTCCTGATGGGTCACTTCAGTGACGGCACCGTCCGCGACCTGACCCCCCTGGCCGTGTTCACCTCGTCCAACGAATCGGTCGGCACAGTCACCGCCGATGGACTGATCGAGAAAACCGGGCGTGGCGAGACCGCCGTACTGGCCAGGTACCTCGACAAGATGACCACCAGCCACGTCACGTTTCTGGAGAACGTCGAGGGGTTTGCGTGGAACAACCCCAAGGCAAACAACTTCGTCGATCAGCGGGTCTACGAGAAGCTGCAACAGTTGCAGATCCTGCCCAGTGACCTGTGCACCGACGAGGAATTCCTGCGGCGGGCCTTTATCGACACCACCGGTCGGTTGCCCAGGATCGAAGAGGTGCAACCGTTCCTCAACGACAAGAGTGCCGACAAGCGGGCCAAGCTCGTCAACCGACTGCTTGACCTCGACGACTTCGCCGAGTTGTGGGCTCTGCGTTGGGCCGACATCCTTCGCTCCAACAGCAAGAAGATCAAGGTGCAGGGCGTCCACAAGTTCTACCGCTGGATCTACAACAGCGTCCGCACCGACAAGCCGCTCGACCAGTTCACCCGCGAGCTGATCACCGCCAGCGGCAGCGTGTACGAGAACCCGGCAGCCAACTACTGGCGTGCCAGCCGGGACGCCAACGATGCGGTCGAAACCACCTCGCAGCTGTTCCTGGGCATTCGCATCCAGTGTGCCAAGTGCCACAACCACCCGTTCGAGCGGTGGACTCAGGACAACTACTACGGCATCGCAGCGGCCTTCACCCGTATCGGCCGGACCAAGGGAGCCCGTCCCGACGACGAGGTGATCTTCCCGGCCACTTCCGGAGAGATCAAGCAGCCGCGGACCGGCAAGACGATGAAGGTCCACCTGCTGCTCAAGGGAGATGTCGATGTCCCCGATGATCAGGACAGGCGAGTGGTCTTCGCGAACTGGCTGACCAGTTCCAACAACCCGTTCTTCGCTCGGGCATCGGTCAACCGCATCTGGGGCCACCTGATGGGCCGGGGCATCGTCGAACCCGTCGACGACTTCCGTGACTCGAACCCGCCGTCCAACGAAAAGCTGCTCGATGAACTGGCCTCCCAGTTCACCAAGAACAACTTCAGCCGCAAGTGGGCCATCCGGACGATCATGAACAGCCGGATCTACCAGCTCAGTTCGCGGAAGAACAAGTTCAACTCCGACGACGAGATCTACAACTCGCACGCCACCACCCGGCTGCTCAGCGCCGAACAACTGCTCGATGCGATCTGCCAGGTCACCGACGTGCCCGAGAGCTTCAAGGGCGCCCCCCCAGGGACCCGCGCCGTGGCACTGCCCGAGCCGCCCGGCGATCACTACTTCCTGAAGATCTTCGGGCAGCCCCAGCGTGAAATGGCGTGTGCGTGCGAGCGTTCCAACGAATCCAACCTCTCGCAGGCCCTGCAGATGATCAACGGGCCGGTGGTACACAACAAGCTGCGTGCCGACAACGGTCGGATCGCAAGGATGATCAAGGAAAAGAAGAGCGACGAGCAGATCATCTCGTCACTCTACATGGCCGCATTGGCACGCAACCCGGCTGCCGCCGAGATGACCGCGGCCAAGAAGCACATCGCCAACAGCAAGGACCGACGTCTGGCGCTCGAGGATGTGGGCTGGGCCGTGTTGAACTCCAAGGAGTTCCTCTTCCAGCACTAGGTCATTTTGGCCACACGACTCCCTGCGGGCCAACGCACGGGGGCAACAGCGACAAGCAAAGGGGCCGGACGCAGCGGAAGCTGCCGCCGGCCCCTTTTTTTCATGCGCCCCCGCTCCCTTCGACTCTCTCGTCCACCGTGAAACCCTGCCGCAACGTGTTCTCGGCCACGTGCACCGGCACCACGAACTGGCCCAGGTAGTCCGGACCGCCCGCCTTGGATCCGATCCCCGAGAACCGGAAGCCGCCAAAGGGGTGCCGGCCGACCAGTGCCCCGGTAATCTCACGGTTGAGATACAGGTTGCCGACGGCCAATTCACGCCGCGCCCTCTCCAGCGATTTCGGGCTCCGGCTGAAGATCCCGCCGGTCAGCGCGTACTCGGTCCCGTTGGACATCTCGATCGCCTCGCTCAGGTCACTGCTCTTGAGCACCGACAGCACCGGGCCGAACAACTCACGCTGAGCCAGTGGATCGTCGGATGCCACGTCGACGAAGACCCGCGGACCGACAAAGTGGCCGATTTCACCCAGTGCACCGACATCGACAGCCAGCAGCTCTCGAGCCGTCTGACGACCGGCATCGGCGGCCTCTTCGATCCGCTTTCGCGATTCGGCATCGATCACAGGACCGACGGTCGTCGCCGGATCTCGTGCCCGGCCCACCACCAGGCTCCGAGTCCCTTCGATCAACCGTTCGACAAACGCCTCGTGGATCGACTCGAGCACTATCACCCGTGAACAGGCCGAACACTTCTGGCCGGCATATCCGAAAGCGCTCCCCAGGACCCCGGTCACCGCGACATCCAGGTCCGCGTCGTCGTCAACGATGATCGCGTTCTTGCCTCCCATTTCGGCGATCACCCGCCGCACACCCCGCCCCCCTGCGACCACCTCGGCCGCCTGGCGATTGATTGCCAGCCCCACCTCGCGTGACCCGGTGAAGGCGATCATCGAGACCTCCGGGTGCCCCACCAGCACGGGCCCCAGTTCCTCGCCGATCCCCGGAACCAGTTGCAGGACTTCGGGCGGCACACCCGCCTCGTGCAGGATTTCGACCAACTGCACGGCGATCACCGACGACTGCTCGGCCGGTTTCAGCACGACGGTGTTTCCGGTCACCACCGCCGCAGTGGTCATTCCGACCGGAATCGCCAGTGGGAAGTTCCACGGTGCGATGACCGAGACAACTCCACGCGGCCGGTAACCGTACCAGTTGGTCTCACCCGGAACATCCAGTCTCAACCCGCCACTCATCTCCACCGCACCGTCGGCGTAGTATTCGCAGAAGTCAATCGCCTCGGCCACGTCCGCGTCCGCCTCGGCCCATGGCTTACCGCTCTCCAGGATCATCCACCCCGCCAATTCGAACCGCTTCCGTCTCATCAATTCCGCCGCCCGCCGCAGACAATCGGCTCGATGCTCGACCCCGCGTTTCGCCCAGTCTTTCACCGCCGCCGCCGCCGTACTCACCGCCGCTTCGGCATCTTCGACCGTCGCCCGCGGCACGGTGCCGACAACCTCCGAGGTGTCCGAAGGGTTCTCGGACACCAGAGGTGGTCCCTGGAGGGGTCGCCCGGCTACCTCGACCGGCCAGTCCCGGCCGAGGCCCGCATCGACCACCTCCAACGCCACACGCATCGACTCGCGCGAGTCATCCCGGCTGAAATCGGACAGGGGTTCATTGGCAAAACGCATCGTCGTTTCCTCGGCGGTCGTCAACCTGGCACCCTCTTGTTCGTGATCCTCGTCTCCGGGTCCCGGCGGCCTCAACAGGTCCGCCGGGTCCGCCCCGGCCGCAGCCCCCATCCGCAGGAACGACTCGTTCGACGTGTTCTCCAGCAGTCGCCGAACCAGGTAGGCCATTCCCGGCAACCAATCTCCATAAGGAGCGTAGACCCGCACCCGGTGACCGGCGGCCACCAGCCGCTCGGCCAACGAGTCAGCCATGCCGTACAACACCTGGATCTCCCAGTCCCCCTCGGGAACGTCGTAGGCTTCGGCACAGGCAATGCCTCTCGAGAGGCTTCTCAGGTTGTGGCTGCCCAACGCCGGCCGCAGCCATTCGGACCGCTGCATCAACCGCTCGGCCATTCGCTCAAACGCCGCATCCGACTGCCACTTCTGTGGATAGACCGGTACGGGCCACCCGCTGGCCGTCGCCGTGATCGTCTCGAAGTCCCAGTAGGCGCCCTTGACCAGCCTCACCCAGATCGGAGTCCCGCGACGGCGCACCCAATTCAAGAGCCGATCCAGGTCCCGGTCGCCGTCGGACAGGTAGGCCTGCAGCGCCACACCGACATGCGGCCAGTCGCGGAACTCGGGTTCCTCCAGCAACGTGCACACGACGTGGAGCACCAGGTCCTTGACCGCGTGGTTCTCCATGTCCACGTAGACCTGGGCTCCTGCCTCTCGCGCCGTCCTCAACAACGGCCTCAACCTGGAAATCACATCTGCGGTGGTGCCATCTCGATCGATCGGGCGAAAGCGGCCGGACAGCGAACTGAGTTTCACGGCAAGGCTCAGGCGGGGCATCGGCCCCCGCCCGTCGCGATCGATCACCGTCCGCTCGGGCCAACCAGCCAACTCGGGAGCCAACCGGCGGATGACCTGTTCGTATTCGGCCAGGTGCCGGTCGGCTTCGTCGTCGCTGACAACCACCTCGCCGAGACAGTCCAGCGCAGACGCCCAACCACGTCTGCGGAGCCGACCCGTTGTGGCCAGAACATCCTCGAGATCGGCACCCGCGATGAACGTCCTGGCCATCCGCGCCGCACCCCAGCGTGCCAGGCCGGCGACCAGCCGACGGGCCGGCCGTGGACCCGCAGCGACAATCCGTTCGACCAGCCGAACCACCCCCGGCGACCCATCGACCTCGCCAAGGTACTCGGCCAGGTGTCCGGCGATCGCATCGCGACTCGAGAGACTTGGCAGGACGTCGACGAAACGGAACGCCTGCAGCCTCAGCGACGGATGGGACATGACCCATCCCATCAACCACTCGTTCCACCATCGAGACTGCCACGGACGCGGACGCGCCGATTCCACCAGTTGTCGACCGATTCGACAGGTGGCCTGCTCGAGTTGGCTGCGGTCGACCACGACAGTTCCTGAACCGCGGAGAAACGCCCCGGGTGATGGCCGTGACAACCGGCCGGGACACTCAGGTGGTGTATTCGGAATTCAACCGAACATACTCGGTCGTCAGGTCGCAGGTCCAGAACCTCGTCGACGCCTCTCCGAAAGGAAACCGCAACTCGATCACCACCTGCTCCTCGTCCCGCATCGCCGCCGAAACCGCCTGCTGGTCGTACTCCACCGGCGTGCCCTCCTGGAAAATCGTTGTCCCATTGATCGCCAGCGTGATATCGTCCTCGACCAGGTCCACTCCCGTCCGCCCGCAGCAGCTGACGATGCGGCCCCAGTTGGGGTCGTTTCCGGTGATCGCCGTCTTGACCAGCGCGTCATCAGCCACCGTCCTGGCGATCACCTCGGCCTCCTCACGAGTCCGCAGCCCACCGACATCGATCTGGACCAGGTGGTCGGCTCCCTCGGCATCGGCCACGATCGCCCGAGCCAGGTCCCGGCAAACGGAGGTCATCGCCACGGCGATCGCCGCCAGATCTCCGTCTCCGCCGACAACCGGTCCACCGCCGCCGGCCAACAGCAGCACCGTGTCACTCGTGCTGGTGTGACCCTCGACACTGATGCTGTTGAAACTGGCATCGACGGCCATCCTGAGCGTTCCGTCGGCCTGGTCGGGTGTCATCACCGCATCGGTCATCACCACCGCGAGCATGGTGCCCATGTTCGGACCGATCATCGCCGCCCCCTTGGCAGCACCACTGACACGGCACGTCCCCCCCGCCAGGGTGACTTCGTGGACCGACTGCTTGGCCACCGTGTCGGTGGTCATCATCGCCCGTGCCGCCGAGTGAAAGGCCTCGGGTGAACCGGCCAGCGAGTCGACGACACGGGGGATCCCGGCGGTGATCCTCTCGATCGGGAGGTAGTGCCCGATCACTCCGGTTGAACAGACCAGCACCGACTCGGGATCGCAGCCAACCTTGGCAGCAACGGCCGCGGTCATCGCCTTCGCGTCCTCGATGCCCCGTGCACCGGTGCAGGCATTGGCGTTGCCCGAATTGATGACAACGGCGCGGACGCGGCTGTCGGGAACGCGTTCCCGCGAGACCTTCACAGGTGCTCCGCAGACCCGGTTGCCGGTGAACACTCCGGCTGCGGCAACCGGTCCGTCGGCAACGAACAAGGCCAGGTCGAGCGTGGTCGGGTCGTCCTTGATTCCGCAGGCGACTGCCGCGGCGCGGAAGCCGTCCGGCAAAAGACAGGGCGTCGAGTCGTCAACTGTGGTGTCACTCATCCGCTTCATCTCTCGCAACAAGCCAGCAGCGTGGTCATCACGCCGGCAGCAGTCCGGTCGTCTCGGCGAAACCGTACATCAGGTTGAAATTCTGCACCGCCACCCCTGCGGCCCCTTTGACCAGGTTGTCCAGGGCAGAAAACACCACCAGGTGACCACCGCTGGAACGCACGGTGATGTCGCAGAAGTTCGTTCCGGCGACGTCGCGGGTCCGCGGCAGGTGATCGACGATGCGAACGAACGAACAACCCTCGTAGTACGTCCTCATCGACTCCAGCACGGCCTCCTGAGAGTCATCGCCCGTCGGACGGCAGTAGATCGTGCACAGGATCCCGCGTTCCATCGGAACCAGGTGCGGGGTGAAGACCACCTGCACCTCCTGTCCGCCGGCCCGGCTGAGAACTCCGGTGATCTCGGGCGTGTGTCGATGGTTCCCCACGCCATAGGCCGAGATGCTCTCGTTGCACTCTGAGAACAGCGTGGCCAGCTTCGGTGACCGTCCGGCTCCGGACACGCCACTCTTGGCATCGATGCAGATCCCTGTCGGCTCGATCAACCGGCCACTCAACAGTGGAGCCAGCGCGAGAATCGAGGTGCTGGTGTAGCAACCCGGGTTGGCCACCAGGTCGGTGGTCTCATCAACACGGTGACCGGGCAACTCGGGCAACCCGTAAGGGGTCGTGGCCAGACGCCCGGCATCGACGTGTTCCAGGCCGTACCACTGCCGGTAGGTGTCGGCGTCATCGAGACGGTAATCGGCGCTCAGGTCGACCACGCGGAGCCCGGCGTCAAGCAGGCCGGGGATCGTGGCCATGCTGGCACCGTGCGGCAGGCAACCGAAGACCGCATCGGCCCGCTCGGCAATCTCGCCAGGCGACAACGCCTCGCAGCGGATGTCGAGCCGGCCGTGGAGGGACGGATGGACCTCGCTGACATGGGGCGCGTCATCCTGTCGGGTCGTCAGAGCGGTGATCTCGACCTGCGGATGATTCAGCAGGATCTTGATCAACTCCAGCGCCGCATATCCGGTCGAGCCCAGGATGGCTGCACGGACCATGATCAACGTCCTCGGTTCAGGGGGACCACTCATTCTAGACCCCCTCGCAAGTCGGCGACAGGGCCACTTTCGAGGTCGCCAAACGGCTTTCAATACGCGGTTTGCATTGACCGTCAAAATGATCACAATGGTCCCGTTCCCAACCGGAACAAGTCGTTTCCGGCCGGACAGACGGACATCGAACGAGGACACAGCATGGCCAACGTGGCAGAACTGGCCGCCGCCGCATTGACGACCGGTGGGGGAATCCTGAGATTGGCGCCGACGTGGGTGCCACGTTCGTTCCTGCAGCCCGGTCGCCGGCTGAAGTTGCATCCGGCCGACTACTACGCGCTGGGCGCCCATCGCGGTGGCATCGACGAACGCTGGTTCGCATCGACCACCCCGGCGGCCAACGAGGGGGCGCCGCCCGACGAGGGACTCAGTTACTGTGTCCACGATGGCCAGCGATTCACCCTGCAGGACGCCGTCGGCGAGCTCGGTGCCGAGATGGTCGGTGAGGCGATCTGGGGCGAATTCGGCCGCTGGCCGGTCTACTCAAAGTTTTTCGACAACATGGGACCCATCCCGCATCACATGCACCAGAACGCCGAACAGGCGAAACTGGTCGGCCAGGAAGGCAAACCCGAGAGTTACTACTTCCCGCCCCAACTCAATGCGATCGGCAACAACTTCCCCTACACGTTCATGGGACTCGAACCGGGCACATCGAAACAGGACGTGATCGACTGCCTGGCCCGCTGGGACGACGGCGACAACGGCATCCTCGACCTCTCGAAGGCCTACCGCCTGAAGCCCGGCACGGGATGGCTGATCCCCCCCTGCGTGCTGCATGCACCGGGGAGCCTGGTGACCTACGAGCCCCAGTGGGGCAGCGACGTGTTCGGGATGTACCAGTCGCTGGTCGAAGGCCGTGAGGTGCCCCGTTCGTTGTTGACCAAGGACTTCCCCGAAGAATTCCACGACGACATCGAGTATCTTGTCGACGCGCTGGACTGGGACCAGAACGTCGACCCCAACTTCAAGGACAACCATTACCTGGAGCCCATCCCGGTGGCGGACACAGCCAGCGAGGGCCACATCGATCGCTGGATCGTCTACGGCACCGTCGACGGACGGCAGTTGTTCTCGGCCAAGGAACTGACGGTCGATCCCGGCGGCAGTTGCACGATCTCCGATACGGGAGCGTACGGCTGGATCACCGTCCAGGGAGAGGGCACCATCGGCTCACTGAAGCTGCAGACTCCGGCGATGATCCGGTTCGGAGAGATGACCGACGACGAGGTGTTCGTGACGGCGGGAGCCGCCGCCGAGGGAGTCACGGTCACCAACACCGGAACCGGACCATTGGTCTCGCTGAGGTACTTCGGTCCCGACGCCAATCCCGATGCGCCGAGTGTTGGTGACCACAAGGCCGGGTGAATCCCGGTTCGCTCACGACAAGCCAAACCACGACAGGAATCCCCAGATGTCGGACAACACCAACAGCTACGCCTTCCCCAAGCTCCACAATGCCATGTGGCCGGGACTGATCGGGAAAGGCGACGAGGAGGGCCTGGAGCCGCCGATCAGCCTCGAGCGGATGCTCGAACTGACAGCCGCGGCCGAGGTCGACGGGCAGAAGTTCGAGGGAGTCGATTACTTCCTGTTCCAACCCCACACCGACCCGGATGCCGACGAGGACGAACTGAAACGGATCGCCGACCTGATCGCCGGCCACGACCTGGTCGTCGGCTCGCTGGTGGCCCCGGTCTGGCCCGGTACGGTCGGCGATTCGGCGATGGGCGATGACGAATCTCGCGGAAAGTTCCTCGATGCGATCCACAAGGCCTGCCGCATCGCCGGAATCTTCAATGACATCGGCATCCGGCAGTACGGCGTGATCCGGATCGATTCGGCTGAGTTCGGAGTCGAGAAGTGGGCCAAAGACAAGTCGGCCAACACGGCGAGGATCGCCGAGACGTTTCGAATGGCCGCCGACATCGCCGCCGACCACGGCGAGCGGCTGGCTGCCGAGGGTGAGATCTGCTGGGCCGGAATGCACTCGTGGCGCGACATGCTCGATCTGCTCGAGGCCGTCGATCGCCCGGAGACGCTCGGATTCCAGGCCGACCAGGCGCACACCTACCTCTACCTGATGGGTTACAACGCCCCGGAGCACGCGCTGGTCGGAGCCGAGTACACCGACGACGAGTTCTACCCGGCCTACGAGTCGATGACCGACCGGTTGAGGCCCTGGACGATTGACTTTCACGTCGCCCAGAACGACGGCACCGTCCACGGGGCGGGTTCGCACGATAAGACCGGCCGCCACTGCCAGGCCGATGATCCCGATGGAAAACTCGATATCACCCGGACCGCCGAATACTGGCTGAGGGACGCACCGTCTCGAGGCATCGAACACATCTGCTGGGACGGGTGCATGTTTTCCAACGAGGTGCTCGGGACACCCGCGACCTGGAACGCAATCCTGAAGGCCATGCTCGACGTCCGAGACGCTCACGGCTGGAACGCTGACTGATTCGCCCCCCCTGCCCTTCAAGAAGAAGATTCCCAGATGAGTGACAAGACACCGCTGAACATCGGCATGATCGGCTACGGCTTCATGGGCCGGGCGCATTCGAACGCCTACTGCAAGGTCGGCAACTTCTTCGACACCAAGTACCGGCCAGTGCTCAAGGCCGCCTGTGCCCGCAGCCAGGAGAGTGTCCAGGCGTTCGCCGACACCTGGGGCTACGAGTCCGTCGAAACCGACTGGCGGGCCCTGCTCGATCGAGACGACATCGATGCGGTCGATATCTGTGTGCCCAACAACCTGCACAAGGAAATCTCGCTGGCCGCTGCCGACGCCGGAAAGATGATTCTCTGCGAAAAGCCGCTGGCGATGAACACCACCGAGGGTGAGGAAATGTGCCAGGCGGTTGAGGCCGCCGGTGTGGCCAACATGGTCTGGTACAACTACCGGCGCGTGCCCGCTGTGTCGCTCGCCAAGCAACTGATCGACGAGGGACGGCTGGGCAAGATCTTCCACTACCGCTCGGTCTTCCTGCAGGACTGGACCATCTCGGACCAGGTGCCGCAGGGCGGTGCGGGCACGTGGCGGCTCGATATCGATGCCGCCGGCAGCGGCGTCACCGGCGACCTGCTGGCCCACTGCATCGACACGGCCATCTGGCTCAACGGCGGGATCTCCACCGTGTCAGCCATGACCGAGACCTTCATCAAGGAACGGACACACCAGTTGACCGGAGAGGTCCAGGCGGTGGGGATCGACGACGCGTGCGCCTTTCTGGCCCGTTTCGAGAACGGCTCGCTGGCCACTTTCGAATCCACCCGTTACGCAAGGGGACACAAGGCGCTGTACACGCTGGAGATCAACGGTGAGCACGCGTCCATCGCCTGGGATCTCCACGACCTCCACCGGCTCTCCTACTTCGATCACCGCGACGACTCGCTCGTCCGAGGCTGGCGATCGATCCACGTCACTGACACCGACATGCCCTACATGGACAAGTGGTGGGTGCCCGGGCTGCAGATCGGCTACGAACACACCTTCGTGCACCAGGTCGCCGACTTTCTCGAGAGTCTCGAGACTGGCGAACCGGCTTCGCCGACATTCCGCGACGCACTCGAAACGCAGAAGATCTGCGACGCGGTACTCGACAGCGCCCAGAGCGGCCAGTGGACCGAGATCTGAGTCCGCTACCTGCTACGCCCAATCCACTTGAGGATCCCAGTGATGATGGACCGACAGCCGATCTCCGAAGAGGGCCACCGGAAATTGCGAGAAGAAATCCGCGTGATCGAGGAGGATCGGATTCCGGACGTGCGCGAGAAGGTGGCCGAGGCGCGGGCCGAAGGTGACCTGAAGGAGAACGCCGAGTATCACGGCCAGCGGGAAACGCTGGGAATGCTCGAGGCCAAGCTCAACCAGCTCAAACACAAGCTCTCTCTCTGCGAGATCGTCGACCGGAGCAAGCTGCCCAAGGACGTGATCACCTTCGGCAGTCGAGTGACCGTCAAGAATCTCGACGACGGCGATGTCGAACAGTACGAGTTCGTCGGACCCGGTGATGAAGATTACTCTGAGGAAGTCATGAAGATCCTGACGTCCAGTCCCCTGGCCAGTGCCCTGATGGGCAAGAAGGTCGGGGACCAGGCCGAATACGAAGCGCCGATCGGTGTGTTACGATACGAAGTGCTGTCGTTTGGAGACGCCTGAACGGAGTCCTTCCCTCAACCCACCACTGCCCGATCCTCGAGCAGTCCAACTCCTCTTGGAGACCTCCATGTCGCTTCGACGACCTTCCGACAACTCATTGCTGCTCCTGGCTGCACTGTCCATCGCCATCCTGGCCGATTCGGCCACCGCCGCCGACTTCTCGCAGTTCCGTGGTCCGTCCGGTGACGGCCACGCCCCGGCCACCGGATTGCCGGTCACCTGGAACCCCACCAAGCATGTGACCTGGCAGGTGCCAGTCGCCGGCATCGGTTGGTCCAGTCCGATCGTGGTTGGAAACCGTCTGTTCCTGACCACCGCAGTGGCCAAGACCGGTGGTGGACCGGATGACCAATCGCTGCGAGCCATCTGTCTGGACATCAAGACCGGCAAGACAGTGTGGGACGAGGAGGTGTTTGCCCGCAATCACGTGTCGACCCAGGGGCTGCTTCACTCCAAGAACAGTCACGCCAGCCCGACCCCGATCAGCGACGGCAAGAAGCTGTACGTGCACTTCGGCACCGAGGGCACCGCGGCACTGGACCTGGCCACCGGACGCATCACGTGGAAGATGCAGGACCTGGCCTACGTGGCCCGTCACGGCAACGGCGGGTCACCGGCGCTGGTCGATGGTCTGCTGGTCGTCACCTGCGACGGACAGGACGTGGACTATGTCGCGGCCATCGACACCGGCAACGGCAAGATCGCCTGGAAAACCGACCGCACGCTCGACCTGCCGCGCAAGTTTTCGTTCTCCACACCCCTGGTGATCGAGGTCCAGGGCAAGCAGCAGATCGTCTGCCCCGGCACCGGACTGGTGGCCGCCTACGAACCGAAGACCGGCAAGGAGATCTGGCGGGTCCTCTACGGTGACGGCTACTCGGTGATCCCACGGCCAATCTTCGGTCACGGGATGGTCTACATCTGCAGTGGCTGGGGCGTCCCCACCCTGTTTGCCATTCGCCCGACCGGCACCGGCGACGTGACCGACACCCACGTCGCCTGGAAGCAGACCTCCAAGGCCAACGTGCCCCACACCCCGTCGGCCCTGCTGATCAAGGACGAATTGTTCATGATCAGCGACACGGGTATCGCCAGTTGCCTGGATGCCCACACGGGCAAGCTGCACTACCGCAAGCGGATCGGGGGCAAGTTCTCGGCCTCACCCACGTTCGCCGACGGCAAGATATTCATCCAGAGCGAAACCGGACGCGGGTTCGTGCTGAAACCGGGACGCGAGTTCGTCGAACTGGGTCGCAACCAGTTGGATGGTCGCACCTACGCCAGCTACGCCGTCTCCGACAACGCGCTGTTCATCCGGACCGAAAACCGGCTATACCGGATCGAAGAGTAGCCGGTTCGCAGTGGCCGATCGACACGACGCGAGACAGCCGGTCGACGGCGAAGGCCGCGCGGCATCACCGACCGGATGGGTGACCTGGGCTTACCAGGTCCCGATCAGGCGTCGACGTCGAACAGCACCCGTCCGGGCCCGTGGTCGACGCAGTCTTTCTCGTGCCACAGCGGCAATCCCGCTGCATAACGAGCGGCCAAGATCTGGACCTTGACCTCTGAACCCGGCTTTGCCTCGGTCTTATCGAAGGGGTTGAACCCCATCTCGTCGTGCAGATCGATCTGAAACGGCCGATCCACAGTTCCAAACAAATAAGCCAATGGCAGACCTGCTTCGGTCTCCAAGCCCTGGGGCACCTCGAAGGGTGTCGACATCCGGCACGCTCCACTCTCTGCTACAAATCACTGTCGTCCATCGCCTCCCTGCGCCCTCTTCCATCCAATGCCAGCCCATCCAGGGGCTGTTGATTGACATGCGGTCTCCAAGGTCAATGACCATCGCGACGTCAATCGGGCGCACCAGTCGAGAAGGAACTCGACGACCGAGGTCCCCTCGAGGGACTCACGCTCATCACCACTCCCCACGTCGCCTGGACGCCAGCCAGCACGCCGTCCTGATCCATCACCGAGCCATTGGCCCGCTTATCTGAATCCAATCGAACTGTCCAACCCGACCGGGATTCCACCGACACCGAACCGCAACACGCGAGACAGAGAGGTCGAAAATTCGCGTGCGAAGAGGGGAAAGGCGGTGGTAAGGGGAATCGAGGATGTCGTGTCGAGGCAGCTTAAACGTGCTGACAAAGATGATTGTCCCGCCACGTGTTGCGAAAGTCAAACACTTTCCGGACCATTCCCGTAGCGCAGCGGCGGGACCGATCAAGTCGTTGCAACCGGCTACGGTCGGCTGACTCGATACCGCTTCAACTTGCGATCCAGCGTCGAACGTTCGATGCCCAGGATCCGGGCCGCCTGCGACTTGTTCCACTCGGTCGACTCGAGCACAGCCAGGATGTGCTGCTGCTCGAGGGTCTCCAAGGACACATTGCCGCCGCTGGTCGGGATGACCGTCGATGATGCGGTGACACCTTCGGGAGTCACCAGAGCCGAGAGCTGAATATCGGCCTCGCAGATCTGATCACCCGAACACAGGATCACCGTCCGCTCGACCGCGTTCTTCAATTCGCGGACGTTCCCCGGCCAGTCGTACATCTTCAACGCCGCCAGCGCCCCCGGGGTGAATCCGGTGATCTCCCGCCCCGACTTCCTGACAAACTGGTCGCAGAAGAAATGGGCCAACTGAACGATGTCCTCGGCATGCTCGCGGAGGGGAGTCACCTGGATTTCGACGACGAACAGACGGTAGTAGAGGTCCTTGCGGAACGTGCCTTCGGCGACGGCTTCCTCGAGATCCCGGTTGGTGGCGGCCACCACTCGCACATCGGCATCGACGGCCGTCCGTCCACCCACCCGCTCAAATGGGTGTCCTTCGAGAGCACGGAGGAACTTGGCCTGGATCACCGCGGGCATCTCACCGACCTCATCGAGGAACAGCGTGCCGCCGTCCGACTGCTCGAATTTGCCCGGCTTGCGGTCGGTGGCCCCGGTGAACGCGCCCTTCTCGTGACCGAACAACTCGCTCTCAAGCAACGACTCGGCCAATGCCGCACAGTTCATGCAGACGAACGGACCTCGGCGACGTCGGCTGCGCAAGTGAATCGCCCGGGCGACCAGTTCCTTGCCCACACCGCTCTCGCCACGTACCAGCACCGTCGCATCGGTCGAGGCGATCCGTTCGATGATGCTCCGCAACTGGTCCATCTGTTCGCTGTCACCGATCAGTTCACTGTCGATCGCCAACTGGCTCCGCAACGACTCGTTCTCACCCTGTACCTGGGCGAGCCCTTTGACCAGGGATTCACGATCCTGCAGTCCGTCCAGCGCAACGGCCAACTGGTCGGCAACCGCCAGGGAAAACTCAAGATCGTGCGCCTCGAGCAGGTTCTCGCGGTCGGTCGAGTAAAGGTGGATCACGCCGAAGGTCACATCGCGGGCGATCAGCGGAGCACAGATCACGCTCTGGGCATGGATCTGGCCCAGACTGTCGCGGTCGACCAACTTGCTGTCGTCGGCCACATCACGGGCCAGGACCGCTTCAGCTTCAACCAGTACCGTGCTGGAGAGATAATCGGAGACCTTCTGGTAGGGGAGGTCCTTGACCGAGCGATAGGCGGCGACGCGGAGTTCATCGGAACGGGGCCGATTTCTGAGTCCCTTGGGCAACAACAGCACCGCCCCGATGTCGGCCCGCGTTCCGGCGAACAACCCGTCGAGCACCACGTGGGCGAGTTGCTCGGCGTCGCGGGCGGCTCCCATGTCCAACGCCAGTCGGTACAGCGACGTCAGGTCGCGACTGGTCCGCTGCGAGCCCGGTTCACCGTCCAACTCGCTGCCGGTCGTCGACGACTGGTCCCGGAAACGGTTCTCCCGACGCCGATCCACGATCTCGGGTTCGGACTCCGGCGACGGATCGTCAAAGACCATCATCTCGGCCGTGTCGGCCGCGTCGGTCATCAGCTTGGCCGTATCGGTGTCGGGCTCGGGGAACGCGTGGAGCAGGTCTGAGGTGAAGCCGAGATCGCAGTTGCCGATCTGGATGATCTGGCCCTCCTCGAGCGGCCAGTCCCCTTCAACTGCCACACCATTGACCAGGGTGCCGTTGCGACTGCCCAGGTCTCGCAACAGCCACCGATCGCCACTCTGAAACAATTCGCAGTGGTTCCGGCTGCAGACCTCGTCACGAACCACCACGCGATTGGTCGAGGAACGGCCGACAGTTGTGACCTGGCCGATCATCAGGCGGAACACGTCCCGCCACTGGTTTCCATCTCGCACGACCAGGTAGGAGGCCGCGGAATCGGACTGGTTCGTCATAATTGTCGCAGATCCTCTCCCACCCGGCTTCGGTGCCGGACGGTCCGTTGAGGATACTGGACCGTCAGAAGCAGCCGCAAGGGACGCTCTTGCAACACCGCCAAGCATCGACCATCCTAGGCCCGTCGTACGGTTCGTCTACCTGCCAATGCTCCGGGAGCCCTCTTGCCGATGACCCGTCACCTGTCGACTCCTTCTTCGATCCCGACCGCTCGATTCCTGTTCGGTGCGCTCTCGGCCATCCTCACCGTCCTCGCCGCCCCCTCCGCCAACGCTGCCGATTGGACCCGCTACCGCGGCCCCAACGGCAGTGGATTCAGCCCGCTGAAGGGGATTCCCACCACGTGGAGTCCCGGAGACTACAGCTTCAACATCCAGTTGCCCGGCGAAGGACATGGAGCGGCGGTGATCCGTGGTCGACGGCTGTTTGTCACCTCGGCCGTCGACCAGGGCGCCCTGAGATACCTCTTTTGCCTCGACGCCGAAACCGGCGACACCCGCTGGACACGCCGGCTTGGGATGAACCGCAGTCGCAAGCACCTCAGGAACAGCTGGGCGTCCAGCACGCCGTGCGTCGACAGTCAGAGGGTCTACGTCGCGTTTGCCGACAAGGAGCGGTACACCGTCTCGGCCTACGACTTCACAGGCAACCTGGTGTGGCGACGCATGCTGGGTCCCTACGAGAGCCAGCACGGGCTGGGTGCCTCGCCGATTGTCTTCGAGAACCTGTTGATCGTCCCCAACGACCAGGATGGCCCCAGTTCGATACTGGCACTCGACCGGCGGACCGGGCGAACGGTATGGAGCCGACTGAGGAAGTTCAAGTCGGGCCGCACTTCCTACGCGACTCCACTGATCATCCGGGAAAAGAACAAGCCGACTCAGCTGATCTGTGTCAGCGGCGAGTCGGGCATCAGCAGCCTCGATCCCCGTACCGGCCGCCAGAACTGGGCCACCGACGCCTTCCCTCTGCGAACAGTCGCTTCGCCCGTCTACGCCAACGGGCTGGTCATCGCCAGCTGCGGACAGGGAGGACGTTTCGGTGTACTGCAGCGAGCCGTCAACACCAGCGGCAGCATCGTCTGGACCCGCAAACGCTACCTGCCCTACGTCGCCACGCCGATCATCTACAAGGATCACCTCTACGAATGGAACGACGAGGGTGTCTTCAGTTGCGTCGAGTTGTCCAGCGGGCGTGATGTCTGGACCAAGAGAGTCGGGGGCAACTACAGCGGTTCGCCGATCTGCATCGATGGCAAGATCTACGGCATCGACGAAAAAGGCGAGGTCGTCATCGTCGCCGCCAGCCCGCAATACAAGCTGCTGGGACGGGTGCCACTGGGTGATCCTTGCCACTCGACTCCATCGGTCGCCGGCGGCCGACTCTACTTCCGCACATTTCATCGATTGATCTGTCTCGAGGCTCGGGCCAAGGACAAGTGACCCATCCACCGGCGAGCCCCGAGCGAGGGAGTCTCACGATGCATCCAGACACCGACTGCCAGCAGGTCGAACCCGGTGGATTCCTGCTCGAGTGCCCTCACTGTCGACAGGAACTGCGGGTGGCCCGCAAGTACGCCGGGGCCCACGTAGAATGCAAGCTCTGCCACGGCCATTTCCTGCTCGATCCGGACGGCCGCGCTCCGCGGCTGACGGGGTTCTTCGCCGAGTGTCCGCATTGCCTGGAGGAACTGCGGGCCAACTGGCGGTATCGCCGCGCACGGGTCGTCTGCAAGCTCTGTGGCGGCCGAATCCAGTTCGTGCCGATGTCGGCCCAGTCCGCCCGTCCCGGCAGCACCCCCGGCCGCTCACCGATGGTTGCCACCGGCTGATTTTCGGTCAGAACTGACCCAGGAAGCGGACGTCGTTCTCGAAGAAACGACGGATGTCGGTCACCTGGTACCGCATCATGCAGAACCGCTCAATCCCCAGCCCGAAGGCGAACCCGGTCACTTCCTCTGGATCGAAACCGACGTGCCGCAACACGTTGGGGTCGACCATGCCCGCACCGCCCAGTTCCAGCCAACCGTCCCGCCACAACACGTCGACCTCGACCGACGGTTCGGTGAACGGGAAGAAGCTCGGGCGGAAGCGCACAGACACGTCGTCACCCAGGAAGGCGGTGGCGAAGTGCTTGAGCACCGTCTTCAGGTCGGCCATGGTGACATCGGTGTCGACCATCAGGCCTTCCATCTGGTGGAACATGCAGTGGTGGGTTGCATCGATCGTGTCGGGCCGGTAGCACCGGCCCAGCGAAACGATCCGCACCGGGGGAGCCGTCTGCTCCATCACTCGGATCTGTACCGTCGATGTCTGGCTGCGCATCAGCACCGCCGTGCCGTCTTCACCCGAGCCGACCGACGCCGCAGCAAGGTAGAAGTTCTCCAGCGGGTCGCGGGCCGGGTGTTCGGGCGGAATGTTCAGAGCAACGAAGTTGTGGTGGTCGTCTTCGAGTTCGGGCCCGATGGCGACACGGAACCCCATGCGACCGACGATGTCCTTGAAATCGTCCATCGTCCGTGTGATCGGGTGTCGGCGTCCGATGACCGGCCGCGGTCCGGGCAAGGTGACATCGATGGCGGCGACGGCGGCAACCGGACGGGCCAGTTCTCCCCGGCGGGCCTCCAGAGCCCCCTTGACCTCGGCCTGCACCTGGTTGAAGCTCTTGCCGAGCAAGGGCCGCTGCTCGGGATCGGCCTGGCCCAGCAACGACTGCAGGTCCTTGAGCCGTCCGCGTTTCTTCCCAAGAAACTCGATGCGGACCAGTTCGAGCTCGTCCTCTGACGAAGCGGAGGCAATCGCCGCGAGCGCCGCGTCCTTGTAACTCGCAAAAGCTGCCTGGGCGTCGGCGGTCATCGTTGTTGCGTCAAGCCGCTGAAGCCGTGGCCGCCACGATCTCGTCGAAGACCTGCGGGTGGGAAATCGCGATTTCGCTGAGCGTCTTGCGGTCGAGTTCGATGCCGGAACCCTGGAGCTGATGGATGAACTCCGAGTACCGCACACCGCGCTGACGGCAGGCGGCATTGAGCCGGGTGATCCACAGCCTCCGGAATTCCCGTTTCTTGGTTCGCCGATCACGGTAGGCGTAGGCCCGCGAACGAACCACCGTCTCTTTGACCGTCCGCAGCAGCTTGCCACGACCGCCTCGGTTTCCCCGGGCCTCGCGGAACAACCTCTTCTTGGCCTTCCGCCGGGCCGATCCCTTTCGAACTCGTGGCATCGTCGTCCTCGCGATCGGCCTCTCGAGGCCGTGATTTCTCGTCTTGGGTGGGGGGGAGCTGCGGTGTGCTTAGGAACCCGGAGCCAGGTTGTCTCGGACTTCCTTGGCATCGGCGCCGCCCAACACGCCATCCTGACGCAGATGCCGCTTCTGCTTGCCCGACTTGCGGCTCAACAGGTGACCGCGGAAGGCACCACGGTGCTTGACCTTGCCATTGGCCGAGATCTTGAACCGCTTCTTCATTCCCTTGTGTGTCTTCTGCTTGGGCATCTTTCGTGTTCCTGGCGGATCAACCCTTGGGAGCCAGCACCGTCGACATGGTCCGTCCCCCCTCCATCCCGGGCGGCTTTTCGACCTTCGCGATGTCCTCGAGAATCTCGATGATACCTCGCAGCATCTCGTGTCCCCGATCACGGTGAGCGTTCTCACGGCCCCGAAAGATCACGTTGATCTTTACCTTGTCACGGTTCTCCAGGAACCGCCTGGCTCGCTTGATCTTGAACTCAATGTCGTGCTTACCCGTCTTCGGTCTCAGACGAATCTCCTTGACCTGGACGCTGTGCTGCCTGCCCCCCTTGGTTTTTCGCTTCTTCAACTCGTACTTGAATTTCCCGTAGTCCATGATCCGGCAGACCGGCGGGCGATCGTTCGGACTGACCTCAACAAGATCAAGCCCGGCATCCTGAGCTATCTGCAGCCCCTCCTCCGTGGGGAGGATCCCAACCATGTTGCCTTCCGAATCAACCACGCGGATAGGAGTGATCCGGATCTGATCGTTGATCCGGTGCATCTGTTCCGCGGGTGTCGGTGGTAATCCTCTTCGCCGCAACGTCTCTCCCTGCTTCCGCCCGGTCAGACGGCTAATCAACTTCCCTACTTGTATAAACGCCGACCGCGGGCGTCAAGAACCAACCATCATTGAACTCCTTCAAACGGTTCGAGCACCACGGCTCGCGATCCGTCGAAGTCTCCGGGCTGACCTCTGAACCTCAACCGGCCGTCGATCCACACATCCCAGTCGACAGCACTTGTGCCTGGATCGACTCCGCGATCGGTCAGAATCACGTCGCCCAGGGCCAGACCCTCCAGGTCCTCGGGGGTCAATCCCGATACCGACAGTCGGGCCGTCAGGTTGCTCGTCGCGGGCTGTCCCGGAACTGGCTGGCCATTTGTTTCTGCCCCGTCGCCCGACTCCAACAGTCGTTCAATCAAGCCGGACGACAACTCCACGTGAACCAGGCCACGGCAATCGACCAGTTGCCACTGGTACCCGGCCAGCACCCGACCGGTCTGGAAATGATCGGTCGCCGTCACGACGGTCTCGGCTCGCACGCTGAACGCCGTCCGGGCCTCCTCCCACTGCCGGCTGTCCCGATCGTCCCGTCTGCACACCAGCACCGCAGCGACCAGTTCCACGGCCCGGGTCAACAACGAGCGTTCGAGTCCGCTGAGTTGGCGGTCGGGATCGGGAGGTGATTCTCCGTCAGCACCTCCCAGCAGACCGCGAACCAACCCGATCGCCAGATCGGTTTCGATCGCGATCCGACCGGTTTCTCGAGGCCGCGGCCCCTGGATCATCCAGGTCCCCACCGTTTCGGAGCGACTCGGCAACCGCGCCCCCGGAGCCAACCCCAGGTACTCGACCGCCACCACCGGCTCAGCGGTTTCCCGTCGTCCGGCAATCCGCTCGCTCACCGCGAGGGCCAGGTCGGCACCGGCCTCCCGGAGTCGTTCGTCAAGACGTCGCAGTGTCGCCTCCGGCCAATCGACCACCCCGTCCGACTCGAGGATCTCCCCCATACCACCGTCGGGCAACGGGAGATTCGACTCCCGTCCACCCGGCAACAACGCTTCGACCTCGGTTCGACTCAGCACAAAACCCATCCCTGGCGTCTCCCTGTTCCGTGGCCGAATTCGTGAGAATCCGGCAGAGCATGTTTCATCCGGACTTCAGTTGGCCGGTCCCATGGACCACGTATTTGTAACTGGTCAGTTCCTTCAGCCCGCACGGCCCGCGGGCGTGAAACCGGTCGGTGCTGATCCCGATCTCAGCTCCCAGTCCGAATTCTCCACCGTCATTGAACCGCGTGCTGGCGTTGACCATCACGGCCGACGAATCGACCGACCGAGTGAATTGCTGCGATGTTTCGGGATCGGAGGTCACGATCGTCTCGGTGTGTCCCGAACCGTATTCTCGAATGTGGTTGACGGCTGCTTCGAGTCCGTCGACCACACGAACCGAGAGCAACAGGTCGAGGTACTCGGTGCGGAAATCCACCTCATCGGCCGCCTCGGCCTCGGGCACCAGTCGACAAGTCTCGTCGCAGCCCCGCAGCGTCACGCCCTGCTCGATCAACATCCCGGCCACCTCGGGGAGGAACGTTTCGGCCACCCGGCGATCGACCAGCAACGTCTCGGCTGCGTTGCAGACACCGGGCCGCTGGCACTTGCTGTCGACGACGATCCGGCCGGCCATTTCCAGATCCGCCGCCCCGTCGACGTAGACGTGACAGATGCCGTCGAAGTGCTTGATCACCGGCATCGTCGCTTCGTCGGCCACTCGTTGGATCAAACTCTTGCCGCCGCGGGGAATCGTCACGTCGATCAGGTCGCCCAATCCCAGGAACTCACCCACCACGGCCCGATCGGTGGTTTCGACCAGTTGAGCCACTTCGCGGGGCAGGCCACAATCCTCGGCCGCCCGGTCCAGCAGGGTGTGCAGCGCCTGGTTGCTGTGGATCGCTTCCTTGCCCCCCCGCAGGATCACCGCGTTGCCGCTCTTCACGCACAGCGCCGCCGCATCGACGGTCACGTTGGGCCGCGACTCGAATATGAAGAACACAACACCCAACGGCACCCGCACCCGGGTCACCAACAGGCCGTTGGGCCGTTGGTTGGACTCGAACACCTCGCCGACCGGATCGGGTAACGCCACCACCTCGTTGAGCGCCGTCACCATCCCGTCGATCCGCTCATCGGTCAGTCTCAGCCGATCGACGGCCGCATCGGTCAGCCCGTTCTCGGCGGCCTGCGCGATGTCCTGCCGGTTCGCCTCCGACAACGACTCCCGCTCGGTCCCCAACAACTCGGCCGTCCGCAACAACCACTCGTTTCTCTGTTCGCCGGGCGACTCGGCCAATTGCAGAGCGGCTTGACGAGCCCCTTTGGCCATCGAACGAGCGTACTGCTTCAGGTCGTCCATCGACTGGCAGTTTGTTGGAACCGGTGACCGAACGAGTGAGAGATCGCGACCCAGGCGGGCCGACAACCCGGTCCCTCCCGGGTCGACCGGGCATAGAGTATCTCGCACCCTGCAAAACCCGTCAAGACCCGCCCGCAGCCTCACCGAGGACCAACCCGACGCTCCGCTCCGGCCGGACGAACGGCCGGACGAACGGCCGAGCCGTCGGCCGGCTCGGACCACCACGCGAGTTCCCCCCCACTCAACTGTTCGGACAACAAACGGGCCATCAGTTCGTGCCCGGCCGGACTCAGTTCGGCCCGATCCGACTGGAACAACGTCACCTGCTCAGCCGCTCCACGGAACCCCTCGCACAACTCACACAATGGAATTCCGTTCCGGCGGACAAATTCGCCCACGACCCGGAACGGAGCATCACTGGTAAACAGTGAGTCACGAGGGATCCCCAACCGGGCCAGCACCTCGCCCTGCCGGGTTTCACTGCGGCCGACCTGCCAAGGTGCCGGACACACGGCCACGGCCAACCTGCCGCGACACAACACCTGCAACCGCGCAATCGGATCGAGAGCCTGCTGGATATGCAGGGTCCAATTCGGCGGCGCATCGGCCAACCAGGCGTATTGGCCCTGGAGACTTCCTGGATCGCCTGACGGAGACTCCACCAGCGTCTGGGTCCAAAGCCGGCCCAGTTGCCGGCTGCCCCAGTCGATCAACCGGAACCGCTCGCAGAGTTGCTGCCAGCCGTTGGGCTGACCGTTGACCAGCGACGGATGTGGACACGCCAGCGGCCGGCCATTGCGGTCGGCGATCAAGCGGGGACGCAGTCGGTAATCGTCGGACACATCGGTCATGTCGAACGTCAGCAACCACAGGTCGGCGTCCAGCGCCAACAGATCGTGGCGGACCCGTAACAGGGTCAGCAACGGACAATCGCCGGGAACACCGGCGTTGATCACCTCGACACGTCGAGCAGAGCGTTTCTGCAGCGCCTGCTGCAGGCGATGACAGAAGGTCTGTTCACGTGGCACCCGGGCGGCCAACACGCGTTCGTCTCCCAGGCAGACCACCCGCAACACGTCGACAGGTTTGGGCATAACGGGTTCGCCGCCCCGCAACCCGAGGCTGTTGATCTGCAGGGCCACCGTGCGATCACCCACCACCGTCTTCAGCCGCGCCAGCCGCCGCAACGTCTGTCCAGAAGTCCACGACGGACGCAGCAGGGGATCGTCGGATTCTGCCGACGACCCGAACAAGCGCATGCCAACCTCGAGCACGCACAGTATGACCAAAAGCAGCACGGCGGCCTGGCACGTTGTCCGCACCGATCGTCCGCAGAATCGCACCGCGCCCGTGAAAATCTTCAGCAGTTGCACGCCGGGATCCATCCCTGTTGCCCGCCCGGACCGCCCACTACGCAGGCGACACCCGAAACGGGGACGCGGGATCGTAGCCCATCGATATTGCCTCGACAAGACGACTTCGCTGCAGCCACAGCCGGCCGCATCTCCCCGATTGCTGCAGCCGGATCTTCCGTTTAGCGAGGCAATGGGATTCTTTTCCGACCGCCCTCATCTCACTATTAACTTTCTCCAGAACACCGACATTGCGTATTGTCTCTGGTTGACAGTGCCCGTTCACCGTCACTAGTGTTGGACACCGACGACCAACCAGTGGATCACTACAGCAAGCAGGAGTAGCACCATGGCGCGACGCAAAAGTCCAAGTCTGTCTGTCGCCGAACTCGAAGCACTGCTTGCCCGACAAAAGGGTCGAGTGACAAGCCTCGGCAAAAAGCGGGCCAACTTGCAGGCCCAGTTGAACTCGGTCGACAAGCAACTTCAGTCTCTACAGGGCCCCGCCGCACCGCCGCCATCCGCCCCCAAGAAGCCCGGCCGTCGTGGCAAACGGCCCAAGAACGTACAGTCGCTCGCTGCGGTCGTGACCGAGATTCTCGAGAAAAGCCCGAAGGGCTTGAGCCTCGACGACCTGGCCGCTCAGGTCATCGCCTCGGGGTATAAGACCAAGGCCAGGAGCTTCTCGAACGTCGTCTACCAGTGTGTCTACAACTCGAAAGCGATCCAGCGGGACAAAAAGAACGGGACGTATCGACTGAAGCCGACCAAGAAATAAACGTCCGGAGAATATTGCGGTCCGATGCCGTGACCAATGCCGACTCCCCGTCTTGTAGCTCACCGCACGAGCTGCCGACGAAGAGTCGGCTTTGGTCATTTGAACTGGTGTTGAATCCGAATACCAAGTACCAGTTCAGCCGGTTCTAGTTCTGTTGGGATTTCTTCACCAGGGTTCTAGTGCTCACAAATGGACGTGAGACCGAGTGGCAATGCGTGGAACTTACGGTGGTCCGTTCTCTGTCAATTCTCGACAAATACAACCGAAGTCTCATCGCTTGATAAGACACCGATTGAGCATCCCGGCCATTGCACGGCCCATGGGGACGATCGACGTTGATTGGCACAGTCCACAGTCAACCCGGACTCTGATTCGCTTCTCGGTAACGACGATCGCCGCGATTCGCTCTGTGTCGCGGTGTCCCGTGCCTGCCCCGGGATGGTTTCCCGTGATTCACAACAGCCAGGACGACCCCCGGCGGCGGCAATCGACTCGACGGGAAACTCGATCCCACGACGGATGAGGCCACCATGGCACTCGGCAAGCGTTCCCGGAACATCTACGATCCCGGCAGCACCAAGCCGTTCAAGATCAGTCGGTCCAAGATCGACCTCTTCGGCCGTTGTCCCCGCTGCTTCTACCTCGATCGGCGGCTAGGCGTCGGTCGCGTGCCCGGGCCGCCGTTCCTGATCAACAGCGCCACCGACACGCTGTTGAAGAAGGAGTTCGACAGCTACCGGGAAATCCAGGCCCCCCATCCGCTGATGGTCGAACACCGGATCAATGCCGTTCCGTTTCAGCATCCCGACCTGGACGCATGGCGGGCGAACTTCACGGGTGTGCAGGTCCACCACGCCGAAACCAACCTAACGATCACCGGGGCGATCGATGACGTCTGGATCACTCCCGCCGGCCGTTTGCTGGTCGTCGACTACAAGTCCACCAGTACCACCAAGCCGATCACGCTCAAAGGCAAGTGGAAGGAGTCCTACAAGCGGCAGATGGAGGTCTACCAGTGGTTGTTGAGGCAAAACGGGTTCGACGTCTCCAACACCGGTTACTTCGTCTACGTCAACGCCGACACGCAACTGGATGCGTTCAACGGGCAACTGGTCTTCCAGACCTTCCTGCTCAAGCACCAGGGAAACGACCGTTGGGTTGAACCGACGATCATCGCGGCCCACGCGTGCATGTCGGCCGACGAGGCACCCGAAGCGGACGAGCAGTGCGAATGGTGTGCGTACCGACGGGCGGCGACCGACGAAGGGGTCTAGTTCCCGCTAGATGTGATCGCACTCGGTGAACCAGGCCGCGTCCCGCCTGTAGGCGTCGTCCCAGGGAGCCGCGGGGGTCAGGGGACTGAGCATTGTCAGTTCCTTGATCCTGGGGGTGACCTCAAGACACTGGGAAATCGCTTCCGACGAAGGCAACCAGCCGCCGATTCGTGCGATCCCCTGGCCAGCCGCCCATTCGAGCACCGACTCCCAGAAGGCACGCTCGTCGGCACCCGGAAGCACACCCCAGTCGAAAACCCGTGTCTCGGTCGTGGTCGGCTTCAACTGGACATATCCGGCCGGAGCGTCGTGACCGTCGGCCACCCACCAGTACCACTCGTGTTCGGGGTATCGCCCCCGAACCCAGTCCCAACAGACCTCGTCACGCTCGATCCAGATGCTCCGCGGCGACTGAACCGTCTCATACATCTCGGCCAACGGCTCGGCCGATTCGCCCGGATCGAATCGCTCGAGCCGCCCCGCCCCGGCCTGCTCCGCACCAATGCGGGGCACCGCCCAGGCATAATGTGACTCACACAGCTGATATCCCATCTCTGCGTAGTA
>Ga0310123_10000572_pt1 | contig 32505 bp, 26 predicted proteins | sample CB6_AW_1057_MG_FD_203505 | JGI IMG/M metagenome (GOLD analysis project Ga0310123, IMG submission 203505) | Marine microbial communities from Western Arctic Ocean, Canada - CB6_AW_1057 | ecosystem: Environmental > Aquatic > Marine > Oceanic | place: Canada: Western Arctic Ocean | collected... | reverse complement strand
TTCTTGCCACGGTAGACCTTGACGATCGCATCCTCGGGCAGCGGGTTGGTCTTCAGGTCATCGATGGGTGCTCCGACGATCTTGCCGCGGCTGACGAAGAAGCGTCCCTTGGAGCCTTCGAAGAGGATCCCGTTGCCGTCCTTCGACTTGCTGACGATGTTCATTTCGACACCGTCTGGGAAGTCGCACTGGATCTGGAAGCTGTGCGAGCAGTTGTACTCGTTGGCGACCGTCGGGCTGCCGTCCTTGAACGGCACCGGGTGTTCGACCAGGACCGGCTTGACACTCAGAGGACCCTGGCCGGGGCCATTCTGCTGGATCGCCCACTGGGCGATGTCGACGTGGTGAGCACCCCAGTCGGTCAGCTTGCCTCCGGAGTACTCGTACCACCAGCGGAATTCGTAGTGGCAGCGTCGCTTGATGTAGTCGACCTCGGTCGTCTGTCCCTGCCACAGGTCCCAGTTGAGACCTTCGGGGACGGATTCGGTTTTCAGCGGTCCACTGCGCGGTGACCCGCCGATGTCGCAGGTGACCTTCTGCACCTTGCCGATCCTCCCGTCGTGGACCAGGGCGATCGCCTTCAGGAATCGTCGTCCCATCTCGGTCCGCTGCTGGGTTCCGACCTGGAAGACCCGCTTGGTCTTATCGAGCACCGAGATGATCTGTCGGCCTTCCTCGATCGTCAGCGTCAGAGGCTTCTCGCAGTAGATGTCCTTGCCCGCCTTCATTGCCTCGATGGCGATCTTCGAGTGCCAGTGATCGGGCGTGACGATGGTGACGACGTCGATATCCTTGCGGTCCAGGATCTTGCGGTAGTCTTCGTAGAGGTCGACGGTGGGCTCCTTGCCGTCCTTCTTCTGAGTCCGCTTGACCCGGTCCTGGCCGCGTTTGGCGTGAGCGGCATCGACGTCGCAGACGGCGGCCACATCGCCGAATCGCATCGCCTGAGGTCCGACTCCGCCCCAGCGGCTGCCGGTGCCGATGCAACCGACCACCGGCCGCTCGTTGGCCGATCGATAAGCCGCCTCGGCGGGCGGCGACGATGTGAACCAGTAGGGCAGGCTGGCCGTGGCCAGCGCGGCGGTCGAGGTTCCCAGGAACTCACGGCGTGTGCTGGATGATGTGGATGCTACGGTGGTCATCGAGGAGGTCTCCAACGGGTCCGGTTGAGTCGCCGGTGCTGATCTGGCACGATGCATCGTTCGTCAGTGTAGCGGGCGCCAAGTGAGTATGCAAAACCCTCCTTGGCCACTCTCTTCCCTCCGCCTGGAACTCCCGGAAATGACCCGTCGGCACCGCTCAGCGACTTGGATTCTGACCCTGCTGAGCCTGGCAGCCGGGGTGCTTGCACCGAGGTCGGCCCGGTCCGCTGACCCGATCCGTGTCGGTCGGGCCGCCGATGTGGGACTCTCGCAGAAGAAACTCGACGCCGCGGTGGGTGACTATCGCAAGGTGGTCGAGGCAGACGAGATCCGGGGTGCGGTGCTGCTGGTGGCTCGTCGTGGCACGGTGGTGCTGCACGAGCCGCTGGGCTGGAGCAACAAGGCCCGGAAGCAGCCCATGCGGACCGACACCCTGTTCCGCATGGCCTCCAATACCAAGGCGGCCATTGCCACCGGAGTGCTGCAGTTGGTCGAGTCGGGACTCGTGAAACTTGATGACCCGATCGGCAAGCATCTCGAGGCTTTCAACAACAGCCGCTGCCAGAAGATCACCGTCCGAGGACTGCTGTGTCATACCAGCGGGCTGAGGATCAAGACGCTGTTTCTTTCGCCGATGAGAAAGAAGTCGCCGCAGTATCCGCTGGCTCCGAACCTGCAGTTGGAGGTCGACCGGTTCGGCGACGTGGGACCGGCCGTCGAGCCGGGGACCAGCTACAGCTACAGCAACCCCGGCTACAACACCCTGGCGGTGTTGATCGAGGTCAAGAGCGGACAGCCGGTTGAGACCTACCTGTCCCAAAACGTGTACCGACCGCTGGGGATGAAAGACACGTCACACCGGCCGCCCCGGGGGAAGCTCAGACGCATGGCCGTCGTCTACGAACGGATCAAGCCCAAGCCGAAGACCCAGCCGAAAGCCAAGGCCAAGCCAAAGTCCAAGTCCAAGTCCAAGTCCAAGTCCAAGTCTCAGGCGGTTGCCCAGCAGGAGCCGGGTTCGCCGCCGAAGTGGAAGGTGCGTTTCGACCAATCGGGCAAGATGCGGGTGCCCTTTGTGCGTGGCTCGGGCGGACTCGTCTCGACCAGCTCCGACTTCCTCCGCTTTTGCCAGATGTTCCTCGGCCAGGGGACGCTGGGTACGACTCGGGTGCTGAGGCCCGAGTCGGTGGCCGAGGCGACCCGGATCCAGACCCGGTCGATCTACTCTGGGGAAGCACTCAAGAAACGAAAACGCTTCTACGGGCTGGGCTGGAGCGTACGGACCAGCGGCGTTTATGGGCATGGGGGGTCGGAGGGGACCTACGCGTATGTCGATCCTCGCCACCAACTGGTCGTGCTGGTGTTGACTCAGAGCCCCGGCGGAAAGAACCCGCGTGACGAGTTTTTCGAGGCGGTGGTGGCGGCGATCACCGACGGTTGAGGCGTTTCGGGGTGAAGATTCCACCGCCGGCGTGGGTTTGCGATCCCAAGCGACTGCCTTCACACTGGGACTCCCGCTGGGCGAGCCGCGGATGAGACGTCGTGCCGCGGGGGATGTTCGTCGCGTCAACAACTTGCAGCCACAACGTGGAGAGACGAGATGAGACTCTGTCGGTTTGAACACAATGGATCCACGGCGATCGGGTTCTACGATGAGCAGTGGATCGTGCCGTTGCAGGCCGCGGCGGCGGAGCTTGGGATCGAGGTGCCCGAGTGCGACCGGATCACGTCGTTTCTGCCCGGAGGCGATGGCCGGGGTGCTGTGGTCGCTCTGCAGGAGGCCCTGGCTGCCCAGGGGGATCCGCGGAGGGAGGAGTTGGGTGTGAGGACCGAGTCGGTCCAGGTCAAGGTGCCGGTGCCCGACCCGTCCAAGCTGCTGCTGCTGGCCGGGAACTACTCGAAGCACATCGAGGAGGGGGGTGGCCAGGCGGCCGAACGGAATTCGACATTCCCCTACATTTTCATGAAGCCCCCCGCCACGACACTCAACGACCCCGGCAACCCGATCCGCATTCCCGAAGTGTCTCCCGATCACATCGACTGGGAACTCGAACTGGGAGTGATCATCGGCACGGAGTGCCACGGGGCCAGCGAAGCCAATGCCCTGGAATTCGTCGCCGGCTATACCGTCGTCAACGATGTCTCGGATCGGAAATTTACTCCCAACCCCGGACGGAGCGAACGGGAGAAGGACGGGTTCTTCGACTGGCTGCACGGCAAGTGGCACGACTCGTTCTGCCCGATGGGGCCGTGCGTGCTGCCGGCCGATGAATGCGACGATCCGCAGGGATTGGACTTGAAACTGACGGTCAACGGCGAGGTCGAACAGGATGGTTCGACCAGCGAGATGGTCTTCCCGGTGGCTGCGATCATCGAGTTCGTTTCGAGTTTTGTGACGCTGGTCCCCGGCGACATCATCTCCACGGGCACCACGTCCGGAGTCGGATCGGCCAAGAACAAGTTCCTCCGCTCCGGAGACACCGTCGTCGCCTGCATCGGCGGGATCGGGTCGCTGATCAACCCGGTGGTCTAGCAGGCTGTTGAAAGACTCAGGTTCTTCCGGAAACAGTGATACACACGTCATCCCTGGCTGCGCTCGGGATGACATGATGCCACGGGTCCACCACGCCGCTCGGGTTTTTCAACCGGCTGCTAGACCGCCGAGGGCCCGGGTGATCCTGGCCCCGCTTCTTCTCCGGGGTCCTGCTGGGACTCCTTCATCTCGAGTTGTCCCATTTTGCGGTAGAGGTTGGAGCGGTGCAGGCCCAGCAGCCTTGCGGCCTCGGTCATGTTGTCTGCGGCGAGCCGGATCGAGCGTCGGATGTAGTCGACCTGGAAGCGGCGAGTCGCTTCGGCGAGTCCGGCGTCGGTGGGCATTTCGGAGTCGGGTTCGCGGCCGGGTGCGAGGATGAAGGCGAGGTCGTCGATTTCGATCTGGTCTCCCGGGCACAGGAACGCGACCCGCTCCATCAGGTTCCTCAGTTCGCGGACGTTGCCCGGCCAGGCGTGCCCGGCCAGCCGTTGCAGGGCCTCCGGTGCCAGGCTCAGCGTGGCACGTCCCGCCTCGACACAGAATTCGCTCAGGAAGTGTTCGGCCAGGAGCAGGATGTCCTCGGGGCGATCGGCCAGGGGGGGGAGTTCGAGCGTGACGACTGAGAGCCTGTAAAAGAGGTCTTCTCGGAACCGCTTCTCCTGGACCAGTTCGCCCAGGTCCTGGTTGGTGGCCGCGATCACTCGCACGTTGATCGGGATCGTCTGCGAGCCTCCGACGCGGGTGATCACTTTTTGCTCGAGCACCCTGAGCAGCTTGGCCTGTCCCCCGGGGCTCATGTCACCGATCTCATCCAGGAACAGTGTGCCGTCGTCGGCGAGTTCGAATCTTCCCTTGCGAGATTCGATCGCGTCGGTGAAGGCGCCTTTCTCGTGCCCGAACAGTTCGCTTTCGAGCAGCGTTTCGCTGATCGCTGCGCAGTTGACCGCCACGAACGGCTGGTCGGTTCGAGATCCTCCAACATGCAGAGCCCGGCTGACAACTTCCTTGCCGGTCCCGCTTGGGCCCAGCACCAGAACCGGCAGGTCGGTGTTGGCCAGACGATCGACGGTGTCTCGCAGAGCGATGATCGCGGGGCTGTTGCCGATCAGCCGGGCACCTCGGGCGACCTGTTCGGTCAGCTGGTCGCGGCTGCGCAACAGTTGCTGGTGCTCCCGCGTGTTGGCCAGTGCGACGGCGGCGTGGCCGGCGAGGTGTTCCAGGGCCTCGAGATCGTCTTGGCCGAATTGACCCTCGAGCCGATTGATCAACTCGAAGGCCCCCATCACCTCACCGTTCCCGTTTCGTAACGGGACGCACAGCAGGTTACGGGTCGTGTAGCCGGTTTCCTTGTCGACCTCGGGATTGAACCTCTCGTCGGCTGTCACGTCGTCGACCTGGACCGCCTGGCCACTGTGGATCACGTCTCCGACGATGCCGACATCGTCGGGAATCCTCAGCGTTCCCCCTTCGACACCCAGAGCCGGACAGGCGACCAGTTCACTGCGTTCCCGGTCATGTACGAAAATGCTCGCCCGGTCGCATTCCAGGAGCCGGGTCGCTTCGGCAGCGATCCGCTCGAGCAGCGGTACCATCTCTCGCACCCCGGCGAATCCGGCCGAAGCCTTGAGTGTCGCCGCGAGTCGATCGGCTCGCTTCCGCGAGTGTTCCGACTGGCTCGCGAGGCCTCGAGCCACCGACAGGCCGCGGCCGGCGATGGCCAGGAGCGGGAGTTGGTCGAGGTCGAAGCGGCCGCCGGCGATCAACAGCACCGATGCCGATGTGGCCGAATCGTCCAGGGGAACCGCAGCTGCCGTCCAGCCCTGTGGATCCTCGATCGATTCTCCTCCGGCCGCACCCCGGTCCAAGGACTCATCGAGCAACGCCGCCGGCCAACTCGAGGGCTGCTGTCGCCCGTACTCGGCATCGAGTTCCCAGCCGGGGCTCCGAATCAGTACGCCACACCACTGGGCCGAGAACTCCGTGACCAGTTCCGGCAGCATTCCGCTCAGAAAATTTCGCTCGTCGGACGACTCGCCGACCGACTGCAGGCAGCGGTCCAACAGCCCAACCGCTCGATGCGCGGCGGCCGTGTCCAGAGACGGCAACGCATCACTGAATCTCACCCAGAGATCGCTCAAGTGTCAGCCCTTCGACAACAGGTCTGGGGGTGGCCAGTAATCAGAGTGATCTCGAGAATCGGTCCGCCTCGCCGGTTGGCTCACCGATTGATATCACGCTGGTCAACCGCGTGGTCAATACGATAGCACGAGAGAAGACCGGTGGCGCGGGTGGGGCCTGGTTCTCGGCTGGGCCGTGGTGGAGAGCAGCGGAATGGTTGACCCGTCACGTCGCTTTCTGGGTTTCGGTGAGTGCTGTATAAGTGGAGGTTTGGTTTTTGCGGCCACTGGGAGACGCGACAGATGAATCAACCGGTCGGTGACGGACTGAATCGCTACAGCGCCCGGATCACTCAGCCCCGTTCCCAGGGTGCTTCTCAGGCGATGCTCTACGGCACGGGCCTGACCGAAGAGGACATGCAGAGGGCCCAGGTGGGGATTGCGAGCGTGTGGTACGAGGGCAACACGTGCAATATGCACCTGTTGGAGTTGTCCGAGGCGGTCAAGGTGGGAGTCAGCGAGTCGGACCTAGTGGGGATGCGGTTCAACACCGTCGGTGTCAGCGACGGCATTTCGATGGGCACCGAGGGCATGTCGTATTCGCTTCAGTCCCGGGACCTGATTGCCGATTCGATCGAGACGGTGATGGGGGCCCAGTGGTACGACGCGCTGGTGACTCTGCCTGGCTGTGACAAGAACATGCCCGGTTGCGTGATGGCGATGGCTCGCGTGAACCGTCCGGCGTTGATGGTCTACGGAGGAACGATTCAGCCGGGTTGCCTGGGCGATCAGAAGCTGGACATTGTCTCGGCGTTCCAGGCGTACGGTCAGTACCTGGCCGAGTCGATTACTGACGAGCAGCGGAAGGAGATCGTACAGCGGAGTTGTCCGGGTGCGGGAGCCTGCGGGGGGATGTACACGGCCAACACGATGGCGTCGGCGATCGAGGCGATGGGTTTGTCGTTGCCTTATAGTGCTTCGATCCCGGCCACCGACCCGGCCAAGCAGGACGAGTGCCACCGGGCGGGGGCGGCGATCCGTCATCTACTTGAAGAGGACATCAAGCCTCGCGACATCATTACCCGGCAGGCGTTGGAGAACGCGATGGCGGTGGTGATGGCGTTGGGCGGTTCGACCAACGCGGTGCTGCATTTGGTGGCGATCGCGCGATCGGCGGAGGTCGAGTTGACGATAGACGACTTCCAGGCCACCAGCGACCGGGTGCCGTTCCTGGCGGACCTGAAGCCCAGTGGCCGGTTCGTGATGGCCGACCTGCACGGCGTGGGTGGGACTCCGGCGGTGCTGAAATTCTTGCTGGCCGAGGGCCTGATCGAGGGTGATTGCCTGACGGTGACCGGGAAGACTCTGGAGGAGAACCTGGCGGATGTGCCCGAGTTGTCAGAGGGTCAGGAGATCGTGCGATCGATGTCGGACCCGATCAAGGCGACCGGGCACCTGCAGATCCTGCGAGGCAACCTGGCACCCGAGGGTGCTGTGGCCAAGATCACCGGCAAGGAGGGCCTGGTGTTTTCAGGTACGGCCCGGGTGTACGACGCCGAGGAGGAGATGCTTGAGGCTCTGGAAGAGAACCGGATCGAGAAGGGGAACGTTGTGATCATCCGCTACGAGGGTCCCAAGGGGGGGCCGGGGATGCCCGAGATGCTGACCCCGACCTCGGCGATCATGGGAGCCGGGCTGGGGGATCACGTGGCGTTGATGACCGACGGTCGGTTTTCGGGAGGATCACACGGGTTCATCGTCGGCCACATCACGCCGGAGGCCCAGGAGGGTGGTCCGCTGGCGTTGGTCGAGAACGGGGACCGGGTCACGATCGATTCCGAGACCCATCGGATCGACATGGATGTCAGCGACGAGGAATTGTCGCGCCGCCGTGAGGCGTGGACCGCGCCGCCTTTGAAACACACCCGCGGGACCCTGGGCCGCTACATTCGCACCGTCCAGCCAGCCTCGCTGGGTTGCGTCACCGACGAGTGAACTGGAGGCAACGCCATGCCGACATTCGAAGAACTGGTCGCGTCGCGGCGGCTTTGGATCGATGAGGAACTGGTTCCGTGGTGCCGCGAGGCGTCTCGGTCGGAGTTGGTTCAGGCGGCCCAGGAGTGGCTCGACATTGCCGGCAAAGTCGATGTCGAGTCGACACTGTGGACGTGGGCCTGGAGCCGGTTTCCGGCTCTGGTCTGCGACGACCTGCCGGGTGTCAACGAGACGAACCGGGTGCGGCTGCAACTGCGCGACGGGCGGCAGGTCGAGGGGTATCCCGACGCTCGAGCGGCGGGGCCCGGTCAACTGCTTGTCATCGACGCCAACGATCCCCAGCAGGTTCACGGTCCGATCTCAATCGACGAGATTTCAGGCGTCGAACCGGGATAGTCCTCCAGCGACCCTCGGGCCCTGCGAGCCCTCCCCTCACTCGACCTCGACCTCGACCGACGACCCGATCGGCACGTCGGGCCACAGGCGACCGATCGGCTCGATGGTGACCCGCACCAGCGGGTCGCCTCCAACGGGCGTTTCGACGTTCTGCTCGGTATGCGGCGGCACGACCGACACGCGACCGCGGCAGCGGATGGACCCGGAGAACCTCACTCGCACCAGCGTCCCGACCGGGTAGCGGTCGATCAGACGGCTGGGCACCGGGAGGTCCAGGTGCTGTTGTTCGCGGTCGTACAACTCGACAATCGCCTCGCCCACGTTGACCCGTTGGCCGGGCTGTTTCAGGTGCTGGCCGACGGTGCCGTGGGTGCCGGCGGTGAGCACCAGGTGTCGGCGTCGCTGTTTGAGTCCGGCGAGAGTGGTGCGTGCGTGAGCGAGTTGGCGGGTGGCGACGTCGACTCCGTTGGCCGTCCGGAACTGCTCCGGCAGGCTACTCCGCAGGGCATCGATCTTGTCGAGTCGGCCGCGGCAGAGCTTGGCCTGGGCGGTGCTGATCGAGGCCGTGTTGCGGGCCGACTGCTGCCTCAACAGAGCCTTCATCTGCATCGCATCGCTGGTGAGCATCTGCGGCAGGCTGCCGAGGCGGTAGATCTGGTCGTTGCGGCCAATGCTGGCCAGCCCGTCGCTGCGATCCAGCATTTCTTCCCACGCCGTCTGCATGAACTCGTTGTAGTACTGCTTCTCGAGATGATGAGCCGCCAGGGTACGGACCTCGAACTCCTCACGCTCCAGGTCCCTCAACTTCAAGGCCAACTCGACATCGGCCTGCGCGCGGGTCTGGGCCAGGGTCGCTTCGAGTGTCGGCAGGATCGCCGTGCGGTCGGCGACCTGCTGCTCCAGCATGTCATCGATCAACAGCACCAGCACCGTGCCCGGGGTGACCACGTCGCCGGGCTGGTGACGGAGTTCGCCAACGACCGAATTGACCGGTGCCACGATGGTGTTCCGCTCGGCTCGCAGGTAACCCACCAGGGTCCGTGAGGCGGATCGGTCGTCGAGCCAGTTGGTGACGGCCAACCCGCACAACAACGTCAGTACCAACAGCAACAGGGTGCGGTGCGGGGGAGCCGGCAGCGGGAGACCGTCGGTGGTGGTGGCGACTGGCGGGTGGTCGATACGGGGTGAGGCTGGGGCGGAGGAGATGGACATGGTGGGGCTCGGCAGGTGTGTCTCGGACCGGTGGGGTTATGAGGGCTTCCCACGGGTGTGTGAATGTGGCTGTTATCGCTCGCTTTGCTCGGAATGACAGCGCCGTGTCGGCGTGTTCTCTAAAAATCGGACAGCAGCGGCTCATCCGTCCACTACAACGAGGATTCCGGCGACGGGCTGTCGATAGAGGCGTGCTGCAACCGGGGAAATCGCCATCGCCGGTTTGATGCTCACAAGAGTCCCTGCCTGTCCTGGGCCAGACAACCGCTACAACCGGACCGGCAACGCCGACCGGACCCGAGACTGCAAACCGGCTTGGTTCTCGACTACGATGAGCTCCGCAGGCACCCGTTCCACTCACCCCAGAGACCTCACTCCCATGACCGCCTCGCCGCACACCTTCGACCGCCGAGAGTTTCTGGCCGCGACGACCGCCGCCGCCACACTCGCTTTGCCCACAGACCTCATCACCAACCTCGACCCCGGATCCGCCGTTGCGGCGGAGGATGACCAGCCCGTGATTCCCATCGTCGACACCCATCAGCACCTCTGGGACCTCAAGAAACTCAACCTGCCCTGGCTGAAGAACGAGGGCGTCAAGTCGATCAACCGCGATTTCCTGATGAAGGATTACCTCGACGCGACCCGGGGCCTGGGGGTCACCAAGACGGTCTACATGGAAGTCAACGTTCGGAAGGCCGATCAGGATCTCGAGGCCGAATGGGTGATCGGGATGTGCCGCGACAAGTCGAACCCGATGAAGGCCGCCGTCATCGGAGGCTACCCGTACGACCGCGACTTCAAGAAATACATCAAGCAGTACGAAGAGAGTGACTACGTGCGAGGTGTCCGTACCGTGCTGCACGATCCGGATCGGCCCAAGGGGCTGTGCCTGGAGAATCGGTTCGTCAGGAACGTCAAGCTGCTGGGAAAGATGGGGATGAGCTATGACCTGTGCATGCGTCCCGACGAGCTGGCCGACGGGGCACGGCTGGTCGAGAAGTGCCCCAGGACGCGGTTCGTCATCGACCACTGCGGCAATATGCCGGTCGGGTCCGATGACGCGGCACTCCGAAAGAAGTGGATGGCCGGGATCAAGGCGCTGGCGTCGCACGAGAACGTCGTCTGCAAGATCTCGGGGATCGTGGTCACGGCGCCCGAGGGTTGGAAGGCGGCTGACCTGGCTCCCAACATGCTCTACTGCATCGACACGTTTGGTGAAGACCGGGCCTACTTCGCTGGTGACTGGCCGGTCTGCCGGCTGAGAGCCACAATTGCACAGTGGGTCGCCGCACTCAAGACGATCGTCAAGGACCGCCCGCTGGCCGCTCAGAAAAAACTCTTCGCCGAGAACGCCGAGAAGTTCTACCGGATCTAGGCGGCCGCCGATTGGGGTCAGATGTCCGCCCCGTGGGTGAGGGCCTGGCTCCGGACTACGCGGGATTGGCACGCTATCTGCACTTTCCGGGTACACCACTGCGAACACTGCACTTTTCGGCGAACGAAGTGCGGACCAGGGATGGTCTGCTTGTAAAGTCGCCAATCTCGGGTCGGTGATCGTGGTCAGCTTTACAATTCGCTCGCTGAGAACCAGGGATGGTCTGATGCGCCTGACGAGGTTGCGGTTCGTTTTTTCCGATTCTCTCGACTCTGCTCACCTCTGCCAGCCATCGGCCCGGACCGTTCGATCGGCGTTCGGCCTGTCGAACCTGCCGCTGGTGTTGGCCGCTGGTGTCCTGGGGCTGCTGGTTCCCGCTGCGGTACAGGGGGGCGAAGTGATCGAGTTCTCCGGTCCGGGTTGCCTGGCCTGCCAGCGGATGAGCCCTGTAGTGGAGAAGCTGAAGCGGCAGGGCTATCCGATCCGAGTCCTGGACATCCGCCGTGCCCCTCGCCTGGCACGCCAGTTGGACATCAAGTTGCTGCCGACCTTCGTGTTGATCAAGTCGGGCCGGGCTGTGAAGAAGATCGTCGGAGTGACCTCAGAGTCCCAACTGAGGTCGCTGGCCGAGTCGGCTCGTGCCGACAAACCGAAGCAACCCGATGCCGATCCCGGCCCGTCGGCATTGGCCCGGATCACAAACGCGTCTCGAACTGCGGCCGGTCCGGCCGCCGGTTCGAGTGTTCCGGTGGTCCGTGCCAAGGGGGGGGGGCGGGCGGCTGTTGCGGAGCGTGGTGGCCTGGAGTCGAGTTGTGTGCGGTTGCGTCTCGAGCAGTCCGACGGTCACGAGTTTGCATCGGGGACGATCATCGACAGCCGGCCCGGTCGCAGCATCATCCTGACCTGTGGCCACCTGTTCCGGGACTACCATCCGCGGGGGAAGGCGGGAAGTGCGGTTGGCACGACGGGGTCGGGTGGGCGGTTGATTGTCGACGTGTTCGACGGCCGCTGCCCGACTTCGTATGCTGGCCGCCTGTTGGGTCACGACCTCGAATCGGACGTGGGCCTGGTCGAAATCGCTTCACGCAGTGTGCTGCCGGTGTCCCGCGTGGCTGATCCTGTCGCGAAGCTTTCACTCGGTGAGCGGCTGCTCAGTTTCGGTTGCGATGGCGGCGACCTGCCGACTCGGGAACTGGTCGCCGTCACCCGGCTGAACCGTTACCTGGGTCCGGACAACGTTGAGTGCACCGGCGTGCCGCTGCAGGGTCGCAGTGGTGGTGGACTCTTCGACAGTGCCGGGCGGGTGGTGGGAGTCTGTTTCGCAGCCGATCCGACCTACCAGCGGGGTCTCTATGCGGGCCTACGACCGATCCACGACCTACTGGATCGCTGCCGACTGACCTCTCTGGTCGTCCACCGCGACCAGCCTGGCCCGCACCGCGACTCACTCCCCACGGCGGCCAGGAACCCGGTGTCCCCTCCCGCCGCCCCTCGCCGTTCACTCGACGACTTCCCGGCTCCGTCTGTCCGGAGTGCCGCCGTGGCCGCGACATCCCCCGTGCCGATTCCCCCAGCATCCTCGAGGCCCACGACACCCACCGTGCCACCGCGCTCGACCAGCGGACACCGAGGCGGAGTGTCTCGCACGGCTGAGCGGGCGGCCGAGATCGAAGCGGCGTTGTCTTCTGCGGCGGGGGCCGAGGTGATCTGCATCATCCGCTCGACGGACAACCCTCGAGCGGCCAGCCGGGTGGTGATCATCAACCGGGCCAGCCGCAAGTTCGTGACCGACCTGTTGGGCGAGGTGGGTGCGGGGGCGCGAACGACGTCGGTTTTCGAGTCAGGGAACTCGCGGACGTCCCGACCACTCAACCGCCCCGCCGCGGCCGATCAGGCTCGGATGCGGTTGCCCGTGATCCGAGGTGGTGGCTTCTCGATCGGCCATGGCCGATCACGCTGAATCGGTCTGCAGGTCAACCAAAGACACTCCGTGGTGACGATTGCCCGTCAACCGTGCTTGTCGCATAATGGCCTCCCATCAACGCGAACAACTCACCAGGAGCTACTCATGGCCATCTTCCAAGACAACTGCGAATCGATCGGCCGCACGCCGCTGGTGCAGATCAACCGGTTGGCCGAAGGACTCGAAGCGACAGTGCTCGCCAAGATCGAGGGTCGCAACCCGGCCTACAGTGTGAAGTGTCGCATCGGTGCGGCGATGATCTGGGACGCCGAGCAATCCGGTGCCCTGCAAAGCGGTATGACCGTGGTCGAACCGACCAGCGGCAACACCGGGATCGCCCTGGCCTTCGTCTGTGCCGCCAAGGGCTACAAGCTGACTTTGACGATGCCCGATACGATGTCGGTTGAGCGACGCATGATGCTGAGGGCTTTCGGAGCCGAACTGATCCTGACTCCGGGATCCGACGGCATGGGCGGGGCGATCCGCAAGGCGACCGAGATGTCCGAGGCAGAGGATCACTTCATGCCCCAGCAGTTCAAGAACCCGGCCAATCCGCAGGTGCACTTCGACACGACCGGGCCGGAGATCTGGGAAGATACCGGCGGAAACGTCGACTACTTCGTCTCGGGCATCGGCACCGGCGGCACGATCACCGGTGTCTCGAGGTACATCAAGAACGAGCAGGGACACGCGCTACAGTCGGTGGCGGTCGAGCCGGTCGAGAGCCCGGTGCTTTCCGGCGGTGATCCGGGTCCCCACAAGATCCAGGGCATCGGAGCCGGCTTCAAACCCGATATCCTCGACATGGACCTCGTCGATGAGGTGGTGCAGGTCTCCAGCGAAGAGTCGTTCGAGATGGCGCCGCGGATCACCAAGGAGGAGGGGATCATTTGCGGGATCAGCTCGGGAGCGGCAATGTGTGCGGCGCTGAAGGTCGCCGCCCGCCCGGAAGCCGCCGGCAAGACCGTGGTTGTCGTGCTGCCCGATTCCGGAGAACGCTACCTTTCGACTGCGCTGTTCGATTACGCCAAGCAGGACGACTGAGCCGGCGGGAGGCCTGCGTCGGGATTCTTGCAAATTCGGCTACGTGGGATTCCCGACCGCATCTAACGCTGCGGCGAATGCCGACTCCAACTGCTGATACGGTTCCAGCCCCGCCGAGACGCGGACCAGGTATCGCGACACTCCGCAGGATTCAGCCCAGTCCAATTCGTGGTAGTGGGCCAGGATCGTGAACGGGCAGGCCAGCGTGTAGTTGGTACCGAGGTTGGGGCCTTTGTCGACGGCCAGCGCGTCGTGAAACTCCGCGGTGGTCCGCCTGGCATCGTGGAGCAACACCGAGAACAGCGGGCCGCGGCCGGCCCCGGGGCGGGCAAACGCGTCGTACCTCGAGGCATGATCCCCGTCGCCGGCCGGGTTGAGGTCGTCGGGATAGTAGACCACCTGGACCTCGGCCCGCCCGCGAAGAAACTCGACCAGCCGGCCGGCGTTCTCGCACGCCACCGGCAGCCTCTGGGCGTAGTCCCTGGAATTCCGCTCGAGCACCACCGCGTCTCTTGAGTAGAGCCCGGTTGGGGGTGAGGCATTCAGAGCGTTGGCCAGTTCCGCCGCGATGCGGCTGTCGGGATTGACCACGATCGACCCACCGGTGACATCACCGACACCCGAGAACGACTTGGTGAGGCTGCTGCAGATTGCGTCGGCGGTCCGCAGCACGTCGACATTGCCGAACCCGGCAATCGTCTCGTCGACGACTAGCGGCAACTGGTGAGTGCGGCAGAGTTCCGAGAGCCGGGTCAGATCGGGGACGGCCAGCAACGGGTTGCTGGGGAATTCGGTGAAGACTCCGATGAAGCGGTGGCCCGTTTCGAGTGCCTGCTGCAGTTGGTCGAACTCGTCATGATCTCCCCTGGGGAGGAACCAGCAGCCGGCCGAACCGCACAATTGCTGGACCTTCAGCGAATCGACGTACGGGAATCCGAATTGAACGCTGTCGAGGCCCGCGGCGAGGCTGTCGAGGGCACGGTGCAGTGCCGCAAATCCGCTCATGCCACACGAGGCGAGCCAGGTGACGTCGGCAGGGACCTCGGCCAACGTTGCGACTCGCGAGGTGATCTGCGACACGGCTTCCTGGGCCACGTCGGTCTCTTCGCCTGGGAGACCCTCGAGCAGGTCCTGGGCCTGTCGCGACGAGATGCCCTCGCCCATGTGCTGCCAGGCGTCCTGGGCCACCCGGGCGTGTTCGGCGGAAAACACGATGGCGTGTACATCGCCGTGCCGGTCGGCTTCGGCCAAGTCGCTCAGTGAGACCACCTCGGCCACATCGGCATCAAGCCGGCGGTTGATCAGTGCCGAGGCCCGGCCGGCCGCCGCACCGCTTGGGAACACCAGGCACTCGTGTCCCGGCACGGCCACTCGCTGGCCCACCCACTCGAACAGGTCGCGGCAGAAACGGTTGTAGACGAATCGCGGGTACCCGGTCGTCAGCTTCTCCTTGACCCGCGGCTCACCCTCCTCGTAGCCGATGTTGTCGGCCCACGTCGGCAGGCACGCCGAGACGGCGTGAGGGCTGTCGGGGATCGGCCGGCCGAGGTGTTCGGGGAGGTGCAGTGGCATGGGGAGTGTGCGTGTGCGGATCGGGAAGGACTAGGGTAGCGAAACGGGGTGAGGTGGTGGAGTGGGGCGGCTTCAGGATCGGCGTGAGGTTGCCTAGACTGGTTGATTCCTCAATTGGATCTTCACAACGGAAACCGTATCGATGGAATTCCAGACACGCTGCGTCCACGTGGGTGTCGACAAGGACTCGGCCTATCTCAGTGCCACCACACCGATCTATCCCACCTCGACATTCCGCTGGGACGATCTCGAGACGAACCGGGGCTTCGACTACACCCGCAGCGGCAACCCGACCCGCCAGGCACTCGAAGAGAACATCGCGTCGCTGGAGGGTGGGATCGACTGTTGGGCCACCTCCACGGGCATGTCGGCGATCACCGCCGCCGCGTATCTCTTCGAGTCAGGCGACCACATCATCGCCGGCAAGGACATCTACGGCGGCACCTACCGCCTGTTTGCCGACATCCTGGCTCGGCAACACCTGGAATTCTCGTTTGTCGACATGCTCGATCTCGACGCGATCCGCGCCGCGGTGCGGCCCGAGACGAAGGGGATCTGGATCGAGACTCCCAGCAACCCGCTGCTGTTTGTGACCGACATCGCGGCGGTGTGCGAGATTGCCAAGGAGGCGGGTGCGATCACGATCGCCGACAATACCTTCTGCTCACCCTACCTGCAGCGGCCAATGGAGCACGGAGTCGATGTCGTGATGCACTCGACCACAAAATACCTCAACGGTCACTCCGATGTCGTCGGCGGCTGCCTGGTGACCCGGCACGAAGAGCACGCCGAGCGGATTGCCTACATCGTCAACGCGCTGGGGTTGGCCTGTTCGCCGTTCGACGCGTGGCTGGTACTGCGAGGGATCAAGACGCTGGGTCCGAGAATGGAAGCGCACCAGCGAGCCGCTTCTGCCGTGGCCGAGATGCTCCAGGAGCACCCCGGCGTAACCCGGGTCTACTACCCCGGCCTCGACTCTCACCCCGGTCACCAGTTGGCGAGCCGCCAGCAGGACGGGTTCGGGGCGATGTTGAGTTTCGAGGTGTCCGGTGGCCGCGAGATGGCCAAGCGGGTGATGACTCGGACCCGGTTGTTCCAGTTGGCCGAGTCGCTGGGCGGGGTCGAGTCTTTGATTTCTTATCCCGAGACGATGAGTCACGCGTCGATGGACGAGCCGGCCAGGCGGGCGGCGGGAATTACCGACGGGATTCTGAGAGTCAGCTGCGGGATCGAGCATCCGGATGATCTGTGCCAGGACATGTCGCAGGCTTTGGAGGAATGACTTGCCGCGTGCTCTGCATGACAGGCTTTGCGGCATGACAGAATCTGTGGTCGGCATGACAGCTTGCCTATCCCGGTTTGAATTCCTCATCCCCGGCGCGGTAGCCTACGTTGGCCGAAGACGATATCAGATCAACCCATTGTGCTTCCCCTACTAGTGGAGACCTCCGACATGAAAATCCTGGCCCTGCTGGCCGCAGCAGCGATGCTGGCCACCACCGCACAGACGGTGTCGGCTGCCGATGCTCCGATGCTCAAGAAAGGCGACGCAGCCCCCAACTTCACGCTCAAGGGCAGTGACGGCAAGACCTACAAGCTCTCACAATTCAAAGGCAAGAAGGCTGTCGTGGTGGCGTGGTTCCCCAAGGCCTTCACCGGTGGCTGAACCCGGCAGTGCAAGTCGTTCGGTGCGAACGGCAAAGCTCTCAGGAAGTTCAACGTCGCCTACTTCACCGCCAGTTGTGACACGGTGGAGTTGAACACCAAGTTCGCCAAGTCCATCGAGGCCGACTACCCGATCCTCAGCGATCCGGGCAAGAAGGTCGCCAAGGCCTATGGCGTGGTCACCGCCACGCGGCAGGTTCCCTACCGCTGGACCTTCTACATTGGCAAGGACGGCAAGATCCTGAAGGTCGACCGCAAGGTCAAGGCGGCTACCGACGGCGAGACCGCCGCGGCGACGCTGAAGGCGCTGGGTGTCGAAGCGGCCAAGTAGCCTCGACGACGCCAATACAGACACGCACCGATCGCCGATTCGGACGGGATTCCGGGTCGAGCGATCGGTGTTTTTGTGAGTTCCCGAGCACGGGTCTCTCGACATCGACGGCACCCTCGCGATAGAATCCGAGCAGAACACTGGTGGCCGTGTGGTTACCGGGTCCCGTTAGGCATGATGGAGGAACGACGGATGAACCGAATTTTGGTTTCGTCTGCTGCGTTGCTAATCGTGGCGGTGGCCGTGTCGGAAGCAGCAGATGTGAAGTCCGGGTTGCGTCCCGGCCAGGGTGTCCAGGCGTTTAACGTCCAGGACATCACCGGCCCGAACGCCGGCAAAAAACTCTGCTACCGCTGACTTTACGGCAACCGTCCCACGGTCGGCATTTTTACACGCACGATCTCGGACAACTTGGCCGGTCTGGTCAAGCAAGTCGACACAGCAGTTGGTAAGAACAAGGCGAGCCAGTTGAAGGCGTTTGTCGTTGTACTCAGCGACGATCCCGATGCCGATGAGCCCAAGCTCAAGGCACTGGCCAAGAAGCTCCGCGTTAAGAACGTGCCCCTGACCATCTTTGATGGCATCAGTGGCCCGCCCCCCTACAAGATCAACAAGGGTGCGGAAACGACCGTTCTGATGTGGAAGCGCGGAAAAGTGGCATCGAACAAGGGCTTCGAAAAGGGCAAGCTCACCAAGGTGGCCCTGAAGACCGTTGCCGGCGATACCGCAGGGTTGCTCAAGTAATCGACTCCGGTCGATATAGAGCCACTCGCCATACGAGTGATGAAAAAAAGACCCTCTCTCCGGTTCGCCGGGGAGCGGGTTTTTTTGTGAGTTCAGCTGCTCGCCAATGATCCGATCGCCTCGTCCACCGACACCACGTCGGCGAAACGGGCCTGGATGTCGAAGAGCGTGAAGACGTGAGCGGCTGCGGCGCGGTCACCACAACAGTCCCCCACCAGCACCGGCTTCAATCTCAGGCTCTTGGCATCCGTCGCCGTCGCCCGGATGCACGCGCTGGTGCTGCAGCCGACGATCAGCACGCTGTCGCACCGCAGGCTGATCAGGTATCCGGCCAGGTGGGTCCCGGCAAACGCGCTGGCACTCTCCTTCTCGATCACCAGGTCCTGGGCCGCAGGCTCCAGACGCTCGTCGATCTGGCAGGCACGTTCGTCCCAGGGTCGGAAGCCAGCCGAGACATCGGCGGCCGATTTGAACAGCTGATCGGGGGTCCCGGGCCGCCAGGGGCTGGTGGTGTAGACGATCGGTACCCCCTCTTCACGGCCGGCGGCCAGCAGTTTCACGGTGTTCTCAACCGGCTCATCCAGCCGCCGGCTGCCGGCGGCGTAGGCTTCATCGGTCCAGCCGTTGGCGAAGTCGACGACGATGATCGCCGGTCGTTCTCCAAAGCCGAACCGGTCGGCGAAGATTCCTCGCGAACGGTAGTAGGCCTCGATCGTCTCCATCGCCTCCCTCAACTGCCCGCCGGCAACAAGGTCAGTGTTGGTCGTGGCCAGGTCGATGCTGCTCATGACGAGACGGTTCCGGGAAGCGGGTTTGGCGAATGCAGTGTGCAACGATGCTGGGATCGATTATTCTCGGAATTAGAGACCCGGTCAAACAGACGTCCCTTTCGGACCCGTCGTGTGATGAGCTCGAGTCGAATGCCGCTGCTGTTGGCGGTGGCCTGGGCCACCGCGTTCGCCGCGTGTTCCTCGCAGAGCCTGGAAGCTCAGGGCAGGCTTCGCGTTGTTCCCCTTCCGGGCCGACCGCGTCAGTCGGTCGCCGACGGACAGTCTCGGATGGTGCACATCACCAACCGGCGGTTGGCTCAACGGCTGCTGAAAGCCCGCGAGTTGTTGAAGCAGAAGCAAGTTCAGCCGGCCATCCGGTTGTTGCAGAGCCTGATCGAGCACGGCGAGGACGTGTTCTTCCGCGAGCCTTCTGCCGATGGGCGCGAAAATCCCCTGGCACCCTACCGCAGCCTGAAACTGGCCGCGGCTGAGTTGCTGGGCACGATCGGCGTGCAGGGCCGCAGGGCCTACGAACTGGAATACGGCACGATCGCCCGCAAGCTGCTGGAAACCGCGCGAGAGGTCGGAGGCAGTGAATTGCTCGAGGAGGTTGCTCGCAAGTACCTGCACTCAAAAGCCGGTCGACAGGCGGCCTATGCGCTGGGCAACCGCTGCCTGGACCAGGGCCAGACGTTGATGGCGGCGATGAGGTACGAGCAGTTGCGGAAATTGGGCGCGACGGAGTTCGAACCGCTGCTCTCGATCCGCGCCGCCCTGGCCTGGGCTCGCATCGGGCAGCCGGACCGAGCCGCACAGATCCTGGTAACAATGTCGGCGGCCGACCGCGGCCAGGTGATCGCCCGGGGCGGGCCACTGGCGAATGCCCTGGGGAACCAGACACAGGTCGCCATGGCCCGCTCCCTGGCAGGGCTCTCGGAAGCATCGCCAGGCGACGGCGGAAAGTTGAGAGGCAACTGGGTCACCTGGCGAGGACGTCACGATCGTTCGGCCCCGGCCGACCCGGCCGTGCCCGGAGCCCGGCCACAGTGGTCGTTCCCGACGTTCGAGCGAGAACTCGACGATCCCAAGCGGCAGGATCGCCTCGGAGAAGTCCTGGGCGAACTCGGTCAGTTGGAAACCAGTGAGCGGGCTCGAGACGGCCTGCTGCTGCCGGCCGTTGACCCGCTGGTCATCGGCGACGTGGTCGTGTTCCGCAGCCTGTTCGACATCAAGGCGGTCCACCTGCCCACTGGTCGGCACTTGTGGGACAGCATCACCGTCGACCCGGCCTTCGAGAGAATTCTCGACGGCAAGGTCCCCAGCTACTCGGTCGCCGGCCGTAGCATGCGGCAGTCACTCACCGAGCTGTTCCTCGGCCAACGCGCCTGGTACGACCGCACCATCGGGTCACTTTCGAGTGACGGTCGCCATGTCTATGCCGTCGATTGGGTGGGGGTACTCGGGCTGCGGGTCTTCACACCCAGGGGCCTGGGTGGCCGGCCCGATTCGGCCGCACCGTGGGTGCCTCGGCAGCACAACCGTCTGCTGGCCTTCGAGTTGGCCAGCGAAGGTATGTTGCTCTGGGAACTCGGCGGGCCCGCCGGGGATCGTGAAAACGAGCTCGATGGGACCTTCTTCCTGGGACCACCGCTGCCGTTGGGCGGACGGCTGTACTGCCTGGGCGAGCGGGACGGGGAGATTCGGCTGCTGGCGATTCATCCCGATGGGCCTCATCGAACCGACCAGCCGAACGCGACCGCACTGGAATGGTCCCAGGGGATCGCTCAACCGGAATCCCCGATCCTGACTCACCCCGGCCGACGACTCGCAGGCCTGAGCCCCAGCTACTGCGACGGTGTGCTGGTTTGTCCGACCGAGGCGGGACTGGTGGTGGGCATCGACGTGGCGCGGCGACAGTTGCTGTGGTCGTACTCGTACCGCCCCACGCACGGTCAACTGAGCTACAGCGCCCAGCAGGCCATGAGGCGGGTGCTGATGTCCAACCGAATTGCCCAGCTGTCCCGGAACGACGGCTGGTTCGATTCGGTCCCGGTACTCTCTCGGGGTGCGGTCATCCTCACGCCTCGAGATTCCGATCAACTGCACTGCCTGGATCTTGAGACCGGCCGCCTGCGCTGGAGCCGATCTCGAGGACAGGCTCACTTCGTCGCCGCCGTACACCAGGACAAGGTGGTGCTCGTGGAGCGAGGTCGTGTGCAGGCGTACCGAATGAAAGATGGCCATGCGGCGTGGTCGATGCCGACCTCGATCCCCCGGCCGACCGGTGTCGGAGTCCGAGTCGGCAACCTCTACCACCTGCCGGTGGAATCTCGAGCCGCTGCTGGTGCAGTCGCCGAGACGGTGGCCCGCCGGGGAGCCATCATCACGATCGACCTGCAGACCGGTCGCCTGATGGCTCGGACCGAGTTGGCCGACGGGCGACTCGTGGGACACCTCGTCGGAGCCCGTGGCCGGCTGCTGGGACTTTCACACAACGAACTCGTCGCCTTCGAAAGCGACCGGGCACTGCAGGATCGGATCGCGTCGCGACTGAGCCGGGACAAAATGGATGCCACGGCGCTGGCGTTGCGAGGACGGAGGAGACTGCATCGAGGAGAATACGAGCCGGCGGTGGCCGATTTGGCCGCGTCGTACGAGGCGCGAGAGGATCCCGATGTTCGACGTCTGCTGGTCCAGGCTCTGCTCGATGGGCTGAGATTCGATTACTCGCGCTACGCCGACCAGGCCACGCGACTCGAAACACTGCTCGCCTCCGCCGACGAACAACTCGCCTTCCGACGCCTGAGGGCCGCCGGGCTGGCGCGGACTGGAAAGGTCGTCGAAGCCTTCGAGGAGTACCTCAAGCTCCGCCACTCGGGCGACCCGAAAACCATCACCACACCGCAGCCCCTCAACCCCGCCGGTGCCGCCCAGCGGGGCCAGTTGGAGATGATCAACGAGGACCTTGCGGTACGGCGGACTCACTGGGTTGCTTCTCGATTGATCGGCGTCGACCGTCGGGCGACGGTTGCACAGAAAACCGTCCTGGTCGCCAGGCGGAAGACGCTCTTTGACGAGGCTGTGGCGATCGAGGGTTTGGCCGGCACGGTCGGGCTGAAGGAACTCGTGACACTCTTCGACGGCCACCCGATCGCCGATCTGGCTCGCGTCAAGCTGCTCGAACGGCTTGTCAAGAACACTCCGGCGGTGCAGCGTGAGCGGTTGTTGATGGCCCTGCGGTCCGCTGCCGACCTGGCCATTGCCGGCCGAGCCACCGCCGAACTGGCATCGCTGTGGTCGGCTCAGCAGAAACCCTCAGCGATCGCCGTGCTACGAGACGAACTCGAGAGCGGTCGTTTTGCCGGGGTCGAGTTGGTACCGGGGCGGACCGGCCAGGCCACGGTTACCGCCTGGCGCAAAGACCCCTCTCGCAAGGCACTCGTCGAGACCCTGCCCAGGTGGAAGGTGGGCACGGTGACGGCCACCAGCAGCGTGAACGAGGAGCGGCGGACCAGTGTCAACACCTACCCGATTCCCTTTTCCGGCCGCAGGCCGTTGGCGTGGAGAGGCTGGAGCTTTCGGCTGGACAACCGTCGGCAGTACGTGATCGGCTACGACGACCGCGGCCGCGAACGCTGGCGACTGACGACGGTCGGCGACCTGGCGGTGCCCGGCAGCGATGCGAAGGTGCCCTACGCGTTCGAGGGAAACCAGGTCCAGGCCAGCGGGCATTTGCTGATGGTCGTGCTGGGGAACCGGATTGCCGTCATCGATGGCCTCGGAGACCAGCAGCATCCTCACGTGCTCTGGCGCCGCAATCTCTACGAAGGCAAGAGCGGCGTGCAATCTCGAATCGTCCGTTTGCCCGGTGTGATCGGACCCGGACCGAGGTGGTTCAAGATGACCGACGCCACCGGCCGACCACTGGGGCACGTCGGACGACTCGGCCCGCGACGGCTGACCTACCAGGTCGGGACCGCGATCGAGGCGGCTGACCCGGTCAGCGGGCGGGTGCTGTGGCGACGCAGCGGTGTGCCGCGGGGATGCCGGATCTATGGCACCGATCGCTTTGTCTGTGTCGAGCCCGATGGCCGGAACGAGGTTCTGGTGCTCGATGCCGCCGACGGGACTGCCGTGGCAACCCGCTCGCTGCCGGCGTCGGACGAATTGATCAGCCGGCTGGGACAGTGCGTGGTCAGTCGACGGACAACCGAAAAGACCCAGACCGTCTCGGCCCTCGACCTGGTCACCGGGAAACCGGCGTTTTCCATTGAGTTGGCCGGTGACCTCAGGCCGGTCATCATCGGACGACACGGCGTCGGACTGCTCGAACCGGGCGGCCGGTTCCGAGTGGTCGATGTCAACGACGGCCGGGTTCACGTGGATGCGAAGATCGAGTTGCCACCCAAGCCGACGCCGCAGTCATTCGTCGTGCTCGAGACCCCGACGCAGTACCTGCTGATGGTCAATCGGCCAAGCATGACCCGAGTGCGAGGCACCTCGACACGCGCCGTGACCGTCAACGGGTTGGCCTGGGCGTTTGACCGGAACGACGGGCCTGGAGAGCAGGTCGGGCAGGGCGAACAGCCGGTGGCCAAGGCCAACTGGGGGCCGGTGAAGATCGAGAACCAGGCGATCGAACTGGACCAACCCAGGCACCTGCCGCTGCTGACATTTGCCAGCCGGGTGTACCGCCCCGTGCAGAACATCCTTCAGCAGAGGCCTCGGACCGAGTACGGCATCCTGGTACTCGATGTCCGCAACGGCAAGATCGTGTACTCCGAAACCAGCACGCTGCCGGTCAGTGCCATGCGAGTCGTCTCGAGCCGTGTCAGCCAGAGGGTGACGCTGGAGTTTTACCGCTCGACCATCGCGCTGGACTTCAGCGACCCGTAGCCGAGACACTCCCCGCTCACACCCGCTCGGCCACGCTGTACGTTTCGTCCGGATCAGCCGTTCGCGACACCAGCAACTCGGCCAGCAAACCCAGCGACAGCACCTGGCCGCCCAGCAGCAGCGACGCGGCCGAGTAGACCAGCATCGGCAAGTGGCTCTTGCCAATCTCGGGGTCCATGTTCTGCGTCTTGCAGTAGATCCACAGCCCCCCCAGGAAGCCCAGCCCCACAACTCCCAGGCCCAGGAAGAACAGTCCCCACGCCCCGAGCATGTGCCCGGGTCTCTGGCCGTAACCGGTCAGGAACTTGACCGTCAGCAGGTCGAGAAACCCACGCAGAAATCTTCGCACGCCGTACTTCGACTGGCCATGTTCACGAGGTCGATGGTTGACCGGTTGCTCGGCCACCCGGAAGCCTCGGGCGTGAGCCAGCACCGGGATGAACCGGTGCAACTCGCCATAGATCTTCACTTCCTCGGTCACCTCGCGGCGAAACAGCTTCAGCCCGCAGTTGTGGTCGTGGAGTTTCAGGCCCGTCAGCCGACCGATCATCGCGTTGAAGACCTTGCTGGGCAGGACCTTGTGCCAGGGGTCCAGGCGATGTTTCTTCCAGCCGTTGACGACGTCGTGGCCTTCGTTGAGTCGAGCGATCAGCCCGGGGATCTCGGCAGGATCGTCCTGCAGGTCGGCGTCCATCATCATCACCAACTCGCCGGCGGCGGCCTTCATGCCGGCTGTCAAAGCGGCCGCCTTGCCGAAGTTCCGTCGCAGCCGGATCCCCGAGACCCGGTGGTGGGCTTCGGCGAGCGAGCCGATCACCGCCCACGACCCGTCACTCGATCCGTCGTCCACCAGGATCAACTCCCACTCGATCCCCTGCTCGGTGCAGGTCGCTGCGATCTGAGCATGCAGTTCGCCCAGGCTTTGCTCTTCGTTCAGGACGGGGACGACGATCGAGAGCATCAGCGGTGGAAATCCGATGTGGGGGGTGTAGGGAGTCGGGCAGGACGATGACCATAGTATAGCGCCCCCGAGGCGATCAATTCAGCCAGCAACCAGGCGGCACGCAGTGCCACCGAGCCGATCACGGCTGGTTGCAACCCGACGCCCGAGCGGGCCAGGCCTTCGATCAGCACCGCCTCTCGCACGCCGACTCCTCCGGGTGCAAAGATCGCTGCGAAGCCCAGCGACGTGGCCAACCCGACCACCGCGGTCAACCCGGCCAGGGTTTTGGCGGGGCAGGCCGTGACCGGAGACACGCCCAGGCCCTCCAGCGTCCACCACAGGCTCAGGCCGTGGCAGACCCAGCCGAGGGACATCGCCACAGAACCATACAGCACCTGTCGGGCCGACACCGACACGTTGGCCGACGGGTCGGAGGTCATTCGTCGGGTCAGGCGGGTGACCAGCCGGGTCAGCCAGGGGAACCCGGCCACCGCGGCGGCCGCCACCACCGCGGCGGTAACCAGCGGGTGGCGGCCGGCGATGCCCAGCGGGCCGGGCAACCCGGCCAAAACCTCCTCGGTCAGCAGCCACGGAGCCAGTCCCAGGCCCAGCACGCCTCCGACACCCATCGCCAGTAGAGTCTCCCACGTTGCCGTCCACGCGGCCGTCGTCGCCGGCACTCCCGACGACTTCAACAGCCCCGCCCGGATTACCAGCACGCCGGCCTTGCCGGGGATGTACTTGCCCAGGTGACCGCAGTAGTAGGCCCGCAGCAACGGCCACCAGCCGACTGTGTGTCCCGACCCCGCCAGCAGGCTCCGCCAGAACCAGGCACTCGGAAGCCAGCCGACGAGGTAGACCACCGCCGCGGCGACCAGCCAGCCCCAGCCCCAGGTCACCTCGCCGCCGGCCCGTTGGCCCTCCTGCCACAACGATGCCACCCGCCAGCAGACCACGCCCAGCACGCCCGCCAGCACGACCCAGCGAATGAGTCTCCAGGTCCATACTCGCACGGGACTGGCCGCCGGCGGTTGGGCCGTCATGATCCGGTCGCGTGACGAGTCAACTCGTGGTGCAGGTGAGCGACCTGGGGCAGGATCAGCCGCTCGATTCCCAGCCGGACCGCCGCGGTCGAGCCGGGCAAGGCGAACAGCGGGCGGCCCGAGGCGATGCCGCCGATGGCTCGGCTGAGCATCGCGGCAGCACCAATCTCCTCGAAACTCAGCATCCGAAACAACTCGCCGAATCCGTCGAGCTGCTTGTCGAGGCGGCTGGAAATGGTCTCGTAGGCCGAGTCGCGAGCCGAGATGCCGGTGCCGCCTGTGGTGATCACTACCCCGACGGCTGGATCGCCCAGCGCAGCGTCCAGCGCCTGGGCGATTGCACCAGGGTCGTCGCTGACGATCTCGTACCGTGCCACGCTGTGCCCGGCCGTCTCGATCGCTTCACGCAGGAACCCGCCGCTCTTATCGGTCGCCTCGGTGCGGGTGTCCGAGAGCGTGATGATGGCAAAGCCGATGCCGTCGATGCCCGATGAGGCTTGCTCGTGATCCCGATGGCTCGATTCGCCTCCCGACTGGCTCATGACTCGTCCCGCCGATGCACGGCCCAGCCAGCGATTTCGACCCGCGTGGTGAACAGCGTTTTTCCGGCGGCGATGTAGAGCGTCTTCAGGTCGTCGCCGCCGAAGGTCACGTTGGTCAGCACGTCCTCGACGATCGGAATCCGGCCCTTGACCTCGCCGTCGGGAGTGACCACCCAGATCCCCGGGGGGATGTCGGAGGTTTCGTGAGGCCCTCTCGAGCGGGTGATTCCCGCCGCGATGTAGAGGTTGCCCCGGCTGTCGACGGTCATCCCGTCGCCGCCGCGGCCGGGTGCGAAGTCGTAGACGACGCGCTGTTCCGAGGGGGTGCCGTCCTCGGAGAGGTCAAAGGCCCAGATCTTGCGGTTGCCGCCCACAATCGGGCAACTGTCGACCAGGTACAGGGTGGCTTCGTCGGGAGAGAGATGGATGCCGTTGGGGCGTTGGATCTCGGGCTGAGTCAGGATGCGGGTCACCGAGCCGTCGGTGTCGATGCGGTAGACGCTGTCGTGGTCGAGTTCCATCGACGAGCGGTCGCCGTAGCAGGGATCGGTGAAGAAGATCTGGCCGTTGCTGCGGGCGGCCACGTCGTTGGGGGCGTTGTATCGTTGGCCGAGGTAGTTGTCGGTCAGGATCTCGACCTCACCGGTGGCCAGGTCGGTGCGAGTCATCCGCCGTCCGCCGTCATCGTCGCCGTGCTCGTTCCCCTCGCAGGCCAGCAACCGACCTTCGTGGTCCAGCAACAGTCCGTTGGCCCGGCCGCTTGGCTCGCGGAAGACCCCGAACCCCTCGACGCCCGGCGTGTAGGTTAGGATGCGGTTGTTGGCAATGTCACTGAAGTAGACGGTCCCCTCACGAGTGCAGGCCGGACCCTCCAGAAACGACACGGCGGTGGCCGGGGCGACGTCGGCACCCTCGGAGTGGTATCCGACCGGGAGTCCGACGGCGTGGTGGTCGATGGTCATCACGGGCACGGCTTTTCGAGAGAGGAGAAAGGAGTGAGGGGGCAGGGCGGGATCTAGAAGAACTCGTCGTCGTGGAGCAGGTCGTCCTCTGTGATCAGCCGGTGGCCGGTCTCTGAGAGCAGTTCGAGACCGCGTTCGATGTCGTCGACGAGCAGCGCGATACCGGCCCGGCCGTTGCGGCGGTACAGCAGAGGATACGTGTAGTGAATGTTGATCTCGGCCTGCAGCAAGGTTGAGCAGACGGCGAGGAAGGGCTGAGGTGCCTCGGGTAATTCGACACCGATGATGTCGGTTTCGATCGACGAATACCCACCCAGTTGCAGCAGCTCGCGGGCCCGCTCGAAGTGGTCGAACATCAGCCTCACCACGGCACAGTCAACGCTGTCGTCGATCGAGAGCGCGATGATCCTCAGGTCATCACGCTCGAGTCGCCTCATCAGGTTGTGCAGCCGACCGACCCGGTTTTCCATGAAGATGCAGAATTGCCGCAAGCACGGCCAGTCGCGGCCATGCATCGTCGACGGATCGGTATATGCTTCGCCGCCATCACTCATCGACTGCCGACTCTCCTTGGCGAGGCCCGCCGAGGCGAAACCCCTTTTGCCTGACGCCCCGCGGCTCACACTCTAGGATAGCCGTAAAGAGAGTGTCAATTCGCCGGTGAGATGGTTGATGAGAATCCGCTGCATCATGTTCGACATGGGACGGGTCCTGGTCGATTTTTCACACGATCGAATGTTCGCGGCCATGGGCGAGGTCTGTGGTGTCTCGGGTCAACAGATCCGCGAGTGGTTGTGGGATTCGGGGTTGCAGGGGCGTTTTGAGCGAGGGGAGATCGACTCCCGAGCGGTCCGCGACGAGCTGCAGCGGCAGGCCGGGCGTGAGATCGATGAGGCGGAACTGATGCGGGCCGCCTCGGATATTTTCACTCTTAACGAGCCCCTGGTCGAGGTCATCGAGCGGCTGAAGCGGGCCGGCTATCGGCTGGTCGTGCTCTCGAACACCTGCCCGCCGCATGTCGAGTGGATCGGCCGCAACTGGGATGTACTCGAGCGGTTTGACGCCTTGGTGTTCAGCTACGAAGTGGGAGCGATGAAACCTGCTGCTGCGATTTACCGGGTGGCGATCGAGGCGGCTGGTTGCGAGGCGGGCGAGTGTTTTTTCGTGGACGACTTGCCGGAAAACGTTGACGCGGCCCGGGCGCTGGGCCTCTTGGGCACGGTCTACGTTGGGATCGAGTCCCTGCAGGCGGCACTGGCCGAGGCCGGGGTCTCGGCCGCTTGCGACTCCGACTGACCGACGGGTATAGTACGTCGGCCGGGGGGGCCCATTTCCCCCACATTGCCTCGCATTATTCGCAATGACCACTCGATCAGACAACTGTAGGAGACACTGAGATGGCACGTTCGATTTACTGGCGTACGCGACTGATCAACACCACACTCGCCGCCGTTCTTTTGGTCGGCGTTTCCCTGGCCGCAGCCAAGGGCAAAGGCATCTTGTTCCCAGACTGGTCCGGCCCGACCGCCGGCAGTTACGACAAGCCCTCGGCCGAACTGGGCAAGAAGGCCACCAAGGGGCGTCCCTGGAGTGTCGAGACGGTGCAGAGCTCGATCCTGGGCAAGACGCTGCCGGGCAAGTCGGTTGCGGTTGTCGGCGAGATCATCGACTTCTCCTGTTACATGCAGGTTGGCAAGCACGGCGACAAGCACCGTGGTTGCGGCCAGAAGTGTGCCGCGCTCGGTCAGCCGATCGGGCTGTTGGCCAAGGACGGTTCGATCTACCTGCTGATCGACGAAGAGCACAACTCGCGTCGTGACGGCCTGACCAGCTTCCGCAAGCAGGCGATCGAGCACATGGCTCACATCGTCCGCGTCAGCGGGACCTATTCGGAGGTCGAGGGCCAGAAGGCGATCTTCGTGCAGGGCACGGTCAAGAAGAAGTAGTCTGCCTGGTTGGACTCCGGACGATTCCTGCCGTCGGTTCGCGTGAATCGGCTGGCGGCACGGATGTCGGGGTCGGGTATTGGAATGGAGCCGGGTGATAAAGTGATGAAGAACCTCTCGCCAGCCGCAGCGTCGCTGGGGATTCCCCTGCTGTGCCTGGTGATGCTGTTGGTCGGAGGAATGCTGGTTGGCCCGGGCAGCGTGCCCTCCGCGGCGATTGCGGCCGAGGCCGAGGCCGAGCCGAAGGTGCCCTTCGGGTTGCCTCCGGTTTACTTCCCCGAGGACAACCCGTATTCGGCGGCGAAGGTCGAACTGGGTCGGCTGCTGTATTTCGACAAGCGGCTGAGTACCGACAACACGGTCGCCTGTGCGACGTGCCATTCCCCGGCCAAGGGCTACACCGACGGCGCCCCGGTTTCCACGGGGATCAACGGCCAGAAGGGGGGTCGCAGTGCTCCGACGGTGATCAACCGAGCCTATTCGACCCGCCAGTTCTGGGACGGTCGCGCCCCGTCGCTGGAAGCCCAGGCCGTGGGACCGATTGCCAACCCGATCGAGATGACGAATCTCAAGAGTGAGAAGGCAGCTCACGGGGCGGTCGTCGACCGGCTGAAGAAGATCGGCAGCTACCGCAAACGCTTCGCCAGTGTCTTTGGGACCTCCGACTTCACGATCGACCACGTCGGTAAGGCGATCGCCACCTTCGAACGTACCGTGCTCTCGGGCAACGCGCCCTACGACCGGTACGTCAACGGCGAAAAAGCCGCTCTGAATGCCTCACAGCAACGAGGCTTCAACATCTTCTTCAAGAAGGTCGCCTGCGACAGCTGTCACCTGGGGTTCAATTTCACCGACGGATCGTTCGAGAACATCGGCATCGGCATGGACATGGCCAAGCCCGACCTGGGCCGATTCCTGGTCACCGGGAAAGACTCCGACAAGGGGTCGTTCAAGGTTCCCAGCCTGCGTGAGATCGAAAACACCGGGCCGTACATGCACGACGGGCGGTTCAAGACGCTCGAGCAGGTGGTCGAGCACTACGACAAGGGAGGCATCAAGAACCCGAACCTCGATCGGCGTCTCAAGCCGTTGAAGTTGACCAGGCAGGACAAGAGTGACCTGGTGGCATTCCTCAAGGCGCTCTCGGGCGAAGGCTGGCAGCACATCAAGCCGCCCAGGACGTTTCCCAAGTAGGCCGCTCCAGAGATTGGCCCGGCTGTGGCCCTGACCACGGACTGTGCAGATGCCGACACGACGGATCGTGCAGATTCTCGCCGACGGGCAACCCGGCGAGTCGCTTGAAGTGTGTGGCTGGGTGCGGACACGCCGAGACTCGAAGGCCGGGCTGTCGTTCATCGAGTTCAACGACGGCAGCTGTCTCTCGAGCCTGCAACTGGTCGTGCCCGGTGACCTGGACGGCTGGGCCGATGAGGTCGGGCGGGTGACGACCGGTGCCAGTCTCAGGGTTTTCGGCACACTCAAGGAGTCGCCCGGGCAGGGTCAGAGGGTCGAGCTGGGGGTGGAGCAACTGGCGGTGATCGGAGAGGCGGATGCCGAGAGCTACCCGTTGCAGAAGAAGCGGCACAGCTTCGAGTTCCTCCGCGAGATTGCTCACCTGAGACCACGAACCAACACGTTCGGAGCCATCGCCCGGATCCGCAACGCACTCTCGGCCGCCATCCATCGCTTCTTCCAGGATCGTGGCTTCGTCTACGTCCACACGCCGATCATCACCACCAGCGATTGCGAAGGTGCTGGTGAGATGTTCCAGGTGACGACACTCGATCTCAAGCGACTGGCGCAGGTGCAGACCGAGATCGACTACGGACAGGACTTCTTCGGCCGCCAGGCGTCGTTGACGGTCAGTGGTCAGTTGGAGGCGGAGATCTACGCGACGAGCGTGGGGGATTGCTACACCTTCGGCCCGACGTTCCGGGCCGAGAACTCAAACACCTCGCGGCACCTGTCGGAGTTCTGGATGGTCGAGCCGGAGATGCCGTTTTACGAGTTGACCGACAACATGGAGTTGGCCGAGTCGTTCATCCGGTCGATCGTGGCGGAGGTGCTTGAGCGGTGCGGGGAGGACATGGAGTTCTTCAACAAGCGGATCGACGACACGGTGCTGGCGACTCTGGCCAACATCACCGACAACGAGTTCATCCGGCTGACCTACACCGAGGCGGTGGAGATCCTCGAGGGTGCGGGTCGGGAGTGGGAGTACCCGGTCGAGTGGGGTCGGGATTTGCAGAGCGAACACGAGCGGTTTTTGACCGAAGAGCACTTCGGTCAGCCGGTGATCCTGCATGACTACCCGCGAACGATCAAGCCGTTCTACATGCGGTGCAATGATGACGGCACGACGGTCCGGGCGATGGACGTGCTGGTGCCTCGGGTGGGTGAGATCATTGGCGGGAGCCAGCGGGAGGATCGGTTGGATGTGTTGCTGGAGCGGATCACCGAGTGCGGGATGGAGCCGGAGGACTACTGGTGGTACGTGGACCTACGGCGGTACGGGAGTGTGCCGCATAGTGGTTTCGGGCTGGGTTTCGAGCGGATGGTTCAGTTGATCACGGGGATGAGCAACATCCGCGACTGCATCCCGTTCCCGCGGACGCCCAAGAGTGCCGAGTTTTGAAATCGATCAACCAGTAACATCACAGACCGTCGACTCGGCGACCGATCGGCCGACCCGTGTCCGCTGGGTCGTGGCCGTATTGCTCTCGGCGGCTGCTGCAGTCGCCTACCTCGACCGCGTGGTGATTTCCAACGTGGTCAAGGAGTTGCAGAGCGGGATCGGGATCAGCGACCGCGAGGCGGGTTGGGTGCTGGCCAGCTTCGTGCTGGGCTACTCGGTGATGCAGATCCCGATGGGTCGGCTGGGCGACCGGGTGGGACTGCGGTACATCCTGCCGGGCATCGTGGTGATGTGGAGCGTGCTGACGGCGCTGACTCCGGTGGTCGGTTCGCTGCTGGCGTTGTGCCTGGTGCGGTTCGCGTTCGGCTTTGCCCAGGCGGGGGTGTTTCCGCTGACGGTGCCGGCGATCCGGAGGTGGTTTCCCGTCCAGGGACGTGGGACGGCGCAGGGGATGGTCGTCTCCTCGACCCGGCTGGGTGCGATCAGTGCCATGCTCGCGGCACCGGTGATTCTCTGGTTGGGCTGGCAGCAGACGTTCCTGATCTGCGGCGGGCTGGGTGTGATCTGGGCGGTGGTGTTCGTGTGGTATTTCCGCGATTCGCCGTCGGAGCATCCGGGAGCGAACACGAGTGAGGTGGCGTTGATCAGCGACCCGGTGACTGCCGAGGCCGGAACCAAG
>Ga0310123_10000570_pt1 | contig 32657 bp, 27 predicted proteins | sample CB6_AW_1057_MG_FD_203505 | JGI IMG/M metagenome (GOLD analysis project Ga0310123, IMG submission 203505) | Marine microbial communities from Western Arctic Ocean, Canada - CB6_AW_1057 | ecosystem: Environmental > Aquatic > Marine > Oceanic | place: Canada: Western Arctic Ocean | collected... | reverse complement strand
TCCCTCTATTGTGTTAGGAGAAGTGAAACAATGAAAGGGATAGTTTTAACAGCTGCAATGATGGTATTGACCATTTCAAGCAGCGCGAATGCAGGCCTGTTTGGTCTGTTCGGAGGCAAGAGCAACGGCTGTTCTTCCTGTTCTTCAGAACCGACCTGCTGTGCTCCGGCTGCCTGTGAACCGACCTGCTGTGCTCCGGCTGCCTGTGAGCCGACCTGCTGTGCTCCGGCTGCCTGTGAGCCGACCTGCTGTGCTCCGGCTGCCTGTGAGCCAACCTGCTGTGCTCCGGCTCCCTGTGAGCCAACCTGCTGTGCTCCGACTGACGGCTGCAACGACGGCTGTAACAACGGCTGTAACAACGGCTATTCAGGGAAGAGGGGCTGGTTCAGGCTGCCGAAGATCAGATTGCCAAAGCTCAATCTGTTCAGTCGAACGAGCAGCAACTGTGGCAACGACTGCTGTGAACCGACCTGCTGTGCTCCGGCTGCCTGTGAACCGACCTGCTGTGCTCCGGCTGCCTGTGAACCGACCTGCTGTGCTCCGGCTGCCTGCGAGCCAACCTGCTGTGCTCCTGTTGCTCCGAGCTGTTGCGCTCCCTGCGACTAACTGAATGCGGCGTGAGGTTGCGTAATCAACCGACGAACTTTGGCTGTCAGATGATGGGGCAGATTGTCGTGAATTCCGCCCCGAGCAGCTGTCAGCAATGATAACTGATGCGAGTTGACATCCTGATGAAGCGATCTGTCGCAGTCGGAGTTCATGGTTCAAGCAAAGCCTTCCGCCCAGATGTTGGATGAGGAACGTGAGGAATCCTCGCGGGGGAACACACTGGTGGATCATTAGTCCGCCTGAGTTCCACCGATGACCTGCATGGGTGGAACTGTCGGTAAATAATGAGAACGGTGACGAGGCTCCTTTCCTGGTGGCCCGTCACCGTTTTTTTACAGATACAGATCCCAATCGAGGGACTCCACGGAATTCCACAGTTCTTCTTTGGAACAGACTGGAACTTCCTGAGGACGTCTCGATATGTTTCCCGATTGGTTCAGCCGGCTGGTTGCCTTGGCCCCCGGAATCACAAAAATGGGTCCCTATTATTTGTGGTTCTTCATTTTTCCTCTTCAATCATTCGGGAGCCGGTTCCCATGGTCCTCATTCTCTTGCGCACAGCTTATTTTGTTGCCTGTGCCGGGGCGATCGCCGGATATTTTTACTCGTCGGCAATTCCTGATGTGACAGATCCCGGGTTCAGCCCGCTGCCAGACGCAATGCAGGCACATGAGGGACTTTGGTTTTTCATTCTGCTGGGGATCACACAGATCGTAACGGTGCTGGATGTTTGCGTGCGGCGCAAGCGAATCGACCTGATCTCCGCCTCATACTTCGGGCTGCTGGTTGGTGTTCTGCTGGCGTATATGATGATTGCGTCACTTTCATTGGTGATCGACCCCAAAAACAATCAGTATCACACCGCGATGGTGATGGTGATTTTTCTGGGCATGCCGTATCTGTGTGTCTCGCTGCTGCTGCAGACACGCGACGATTTTCGATTCATCATTCCCTACGTTGAATTTGCACGGGACCTCAAGAGTGGTCGTCCTCTGCTGGTAGACAGCAGCTCTCTGATCGATGGCAGAATCAGTGACGTGGTGGAGACACAAATTCTCGATACCCAGCTGGTTGTCCCCGATTTTGTCCTCGCGGAGGTTCAGGACATTGCAGACAGCAGTGAAAGAAATCGCCGTATTCGAGGGCGTCGTGGGCTGGAAGTACTCGCAACACTGCAGCAAAGTCCCTATGTCGATGTTCGCGTCCATGAAACAAAAAAAAAGAGCCAATTTCCGGCAATGTCGGTGGATCAGAAACTGGTGGAGCTTGCCAAAATTCTGCGAGCTGGTGTGATCACCAATGACTTTAACCTCAATAAGGTGGCAAGTGTCCAGGACATCGCAGTCATCAATCTGAATGACGTGGCAAATGCCCTGAGGCCACAGTTTCTGCCAGGTGAACGGGTCCGCATCCAAATCATGAGGGAAGGTGAAGGTTCGGGTCAGGGAATCGGCTATCTGGACGACGGTACGATGGTTGTGTGCGAAGGAGCGTCGAATATGATCGGCAAGGAAGTCAACTCGGTTGTCACCCGCGTACTGCAAAGCAGTGCCGGGCGCATGATCTTCTCCAAACCAGTTCACTCATAGCAGGTTAACCGTTTGCTACAGGGATTGCCTTTAGACGCTGCCAAACAATAAACCACCCGATAGAATTACAGGTTGTTCGCAACAGCCAGGATTCCGGCAGGACAATACCGGCAGCCGATTTTATGGAGGTTCCAGACCGGCAGATCAACCAGTGTCGAATGTTGACCGGATGAAAGTTCTGATTGCGCGACCACGCGTACAGCACAGGCCGGAAATCTGACTTCAGGAGGATTCCACGTCGTCGAGGGCTCGCACGCCTGGAACCCATTTGAGTAATGTGTCTGTCCCATCGTACTCACTGACTGGCAAATGCCGGACGTGGATGAGCTGAAGGTTGTTCGCCGCGTTTGCGCCCCGGAAAACACTGGATTCGTCTACATCATCCTGCTGACAGCTCGTTCGTCCATTTCTGATGTTGCGTGGGGCATGGATCACGGAGCGAACGTCTATTTGGTCAAACCGGCGGGCACGGCTTCAGGCTCGCGATTGACCTCCCTTGCTGCTGCTGGTTCGGCGCTTCATTCGCCCCGTTCGGTCACATTAATCCTCTGGTACAGCCGCCAGCCAATGACCTGACAAAATACAGGCTGGGCAGAATTGACGAACACACAAGCTTCCTTCGTCGTCGCATTGCAGGTGTACTGCAAAGAGGATCCGATCATCTGTGGGGACGAAGGCGAAAAGCTGACCTGATCGCCGCGGAGTTCGTTACTGCCGGCACAGCACAGGACCTGAAACTCGCCGCTCGCGTTGCTAAACACTTTCGCGTCCGGATAGTTATGCCACCGGTGATCTGTCTGCATGTGGAACCGGCAGTACCTGTCGTGTTTCATTACATTGACGCCATGACCGATGTTAGTCCCGCAGGTCGTGCGTCGACCGTAATCGGTTATGAAGCAACTCGTTATTGACGAGTCACCCTTTGGCGGGCTTTGCGATCGAATATGTGCTTTCGTTTAACATCGGCTGCCACGACGGGATTGACAGGCGACACGATCATGCGAAGAAATTGTATTACCAGATTATTGCTCGTTTCAATCGCTGCCCTTTTGCAGCTGCAGGGAGTTTCGGCTCGATGTGCTGAGCCAAATCAGCCGGCCGGCATCGACATTGGTTCACGAAAGCAATTGTTCATCGATGAACGCTTTATTGCTACAAGCTCTGAGATTGAACCTGTTATGAACCCACCACTGCGGGACGGTAAAATTCCGCTCACCACCGACCAACCTTGGGTGTAATCGCCTGCTATTGACAGGAAGCAGGGGCTGTTGCCGGAATATGGAGTCACTGCCTCTGACAACACCACGATGTGCAGCCTTAGATATAAGCAGTGAATTCGCTTTTCATGTGTAACGTCAATTACCCTCACGAGCCTCAGGATCTGACAAATCCACGCGGACCAGTTCCGTGTCATTTCGTGCAAAGACACTTTTTTGCGCGAATGCAGGATGCGACCAGATCGTCATGCGCCGCTGGACTTTTCGCGTGGGAGCCACCAGCTGCGACCGACTGACTTCTTCGTAACCGTCTGCGGACAAACGAGCAATGATCAGGTCGCCCTGTTCGTTGTGAATGAAGTATCGATCTTCGTGAGCAATAATGAAGGCATTCCACCAGCGCCCGCTGCCGGTGGCTTCCAGTGACTCCCATCGACGTTTTCCTGTTTGAGTGTCCAGACACCGGAGCTGTCCGTAGCTGCAGATTCCAAAGATATTCTGTTTGTCCACAATCGGTGTGGGCATGATGGAGTGCAGTCCGTCAGTATTGCGTTCGCTGTTGCTGGTTCCCTTCCATGCGACGTCGGCAGTATCGGCTGTCACGTTCAACATCAGAGGACCATTGTAAAACGATGTCAGGAACAATTGTTGACCAATTTTGCGAGGAGTCGGAACGGCCAGACCGGATGAAATGTTCCAGGGGAACTCCCAGATGACTGATCCGCTGTCCGGATCCAGCGCGGTCACAGCGGCCGGATGCCAGATGATGAGTTGTCGTCTTCCCCCAAATTCGAAAATCATCGGGGGACAGTATCCGATGGCCGGGTCATCGATGGCTCGCCAGATTTCCTCTCCGGTTACCTTGTCAAAACAAACGACCAACGCTCCATCTGCTCCACCGACAAGAGTGATCAGGCGATCGCCGTCGACTAGTGGTGATGCTGCCATTCCCCATGTCGGTAATCCAGTACCGAAGTCCTCGGTGAAGTTCTTTTTCCAGAGGAGACCGCCGTTGACGGCATTGAAACAGATTAGGTGGCCGACAGCCCCGATCGTGAACACACGTCCTTCGTCAATCACCGGAGTTGCTCGGGGACCGGCTGGGTAACTGATGGCATATCGTGCAGCATAAGAATGTTTCCAGATCTCTGTCCCGGTTGTCGCATCGACGCAAATAATACGTTCGTTCCGTTCGCTGGCCTGTCGATCCGTCACGAACACCCGCCCGTCGGCGACAGCCGGCCCCGAATAACCCTCAGCAACCGGCACCGACCAGACTCTTGGCAGGACATCTCCTTCTGGAAACCTGTCGACGATTCCGGTCTCGCGCCAGACCGCATCACGGAGTGGACCGCCCCATTGAGGCCAGTCGTCGGCACTGGTAACGGAAGTGAACACAGTAAGGATCAGAATGCTGAATTGCCTCACGGCTGTCGTCTCGCTGGAATTGTGTAATCGAGGAACTGTACGAAACAGAACCAGATAACAGTGAAGAGTAGCAGCAACGAGACAGGCCCACCATCTTAACATCACTGAGTTTGATCGGCCGTCTTTGCCGAAATACAGACTGGCCAGGGGACTGTGCAAATGAGGAATCGCAACAAACCGGCGAAACATGCCGACTGGCCGGCGTTTCACAAAAACACCCAGTCGGTGTACAGCATGCTACGGGATTCAGCAGTTGACGCGTCCATCTTTGATTTGCGAGAACTACCGGTCGCATCCTGCCGATGATCGCTTTGACTGTCTGTCTTCTTTCCGGTTCAGTCTCTCATTCGGCCGGATTTGCTTTCCTTCATTTAACAGCCGTGTCGAATCGTCACTTTCTGTATGGTTTTTATGATGAAATCCGCTCTCATCACCGTCGCAATGCTGTGTACATTTTCCGGATGCACAACCTTACTCCTCGAAAAGCGAGTCATTACTCAATTCGTGGAGGCACTGGAAGAAGAAAATGTGCCCGCGATTCGTCGGGTTGTGTCTATCGAGTTTGAACAAAAGGCGATGCGCTCTGACGATGTGTTGCGAGACCTCGATATCGTGAAACTACCGAAAGGCGAATTGGAAGTTTTAGACGTCGCAGAGCCGTCCGAAGACAGTCGCAGCGTCGTGGTGAGTGATGGTTCCGGAGACAAGTACAGATTTGAGTTGATTCAGGATGCAGAGAAACAGCGATGGGTCGTGAATGACGTGCTTGTTCGTCAGCAGAAAAAGTGGAAAAAAGTACGCTCGAACGTTGCATGGCCTACAAGTCAGGTCCTGGATCTCGTATTCAGTGTGCGGGAATATCTTGAGGTCTGGTCCGTGTCGCAACGAAATCAGATTCTGGAGAAGTCATCTCCCACCTTAGCGGCGTCGCTTGAGTCGGTACCGGAGTCATGGCTGCCTTTGATCACGAACGGAATTGCGAAGAACTATGATTCAGCATTAGCCCGCAAGCCCGAGGCGCAGCTGCACGACAGCACCGCCGTGGTCCGCCTGCCGGTGCGGGGCGGTTATCTGTTGGTGAGTGCCGTCCGGATCAACGATCGCTGGTTGATGGATGACATTGAAATCCACAGTCGGAGCGAATCCGGGCACGCGGGTTCGGTGCGACGTCAGGCTGAGGCTGTCGGGAGTCTCAGCCGATTCCTAAACGCATTTTCCACTGGTGACAAGCAACAGCTGCAGGACAATTCGACCCCGCAATTCTACAACGGCACATTGCAGTTCGCCGATTTGGACCTTGTTTCGCTGCCCTCGACCGATGTCGCCCCCGATGAGCTCAGCATCCGCGCGTTTTCAGGCAGGGTTACAATCATCGTCCCGACAGCACGTGATTTCGTGCGATTCGATCTGATGGATCCGGATCAAAGTGCCAAAAAGCATGTCGCTCGCCTCGACGCTCCCGGCCGATTTCTGGTGGATAATGTTATCCTCAATGATCGAACTCGACGCATTGAACGGACGCTGGGATCTATATTTACCGCCCCCGTCCGGGTATCTCTGTTTGTGACAGCCCTGCAGACACGTGATTTTCAGATGTTGAAACAGCTGTCAACTCGGGAATTCAATGAAGCAGTGTGGGACAGAGTATCTCCTGAGATGCTGCATCGCCTGACACTGCCTTCTGCTCAGTTAAAGGACATGACACTGGAAGACAGTGATGTACGTGGTCATCGGACGGAACTGACGTTCAGGACACTGACGGGTGGTCATATCAAGTGTCGCATGCTGGAACAGGTTGGACAATTACTGGTGGATGACATTCAGTTTCCGAACATAGACAACCAGATCCTGTCGTTGCGTATTCAGTCAGCTCTGCAGATTCCTATCGCTGAATTCGCAGCGGCCTGGCGAGCCGAGGATTTGGCGCTTTTGAAGGAAACATGTTCCACGGCATTTGACCGACTGGTGCTGAATCATTTCACCACATTCCCACCGGATACCGTTCACCTGGCAGACCGACTGGACACGGCACTCAGATCCACACGAGTGACAGAAGAACGGGCTACAGTTCACATGGGCCTGACATCATCTGATACGGCGAAAGTCCACTTGATTCAGGAGCACGATCGCTGGGTGATCGACGACATTTCCATCCCTGATGTCAGTGGTGAGACAGTCCAAGTTCGTAATCAGTTGAGAAAGGAGGTCGCAAGCAACATGCTGGCTCGCTCTTCGGGAACCAGGCACCTTCAGCAGCCAACCGATTCGAATCAACCGACAGACCAGCAGGGCGGGGTGGGACCTTCGCACCCTCAACACGTGATTCAGCAGGCCGGCGGCGTCCGGTCTGAACACACGCCTGTGAATTCCGCCGCCTTTGAAGTTTTCGGTCCGGACTCGGCGAAAGTCATGCGGAGGCTCAAAACATCTCTCGCGGACGAAGCGGACGCCAATTTGGAGTATCACGACCAGTACGGAACCCCACAGCCGCCCATAAACGGAACATCGAGCGTGAAGAACGCCATGCCGCAAACCGTGAAACCTGTCTCAGACGGCGAATTCCTGCGTTTCGAACCTGGAACGGGGCATATTCCAACGCCGAGAAATCTGACAGCCGAGAGTCACGACTCATTCGAGCCGGGTTTACCGGCATCGAAGACACTTGATCTGGCGAAGAATCCCGTTTCCATTGATTGAGAACACTTTGTCTTGTGTGCCCCGCAATTCCTGGACTCTGCATGACCCACCGATGCTGGAACTGCAGTTTCCCATCTGCTAGCCTCCGGGGCCTCAGCGTCGTAATCAATCAGGTAGTCGATGACAGGCTCGGCACCGACCGCGTCGTCAGTCCTTGGTTTCGGACTGGGTGACTTTTGACTGATCGAAGGCGCCCCTCTGTTCATACTGAGAAAGCATTCGGCTCCGCCGACACAGTCAGGAATGCCGGAGTTCGTCAACGTACACCGAGGCTTTAGCCTCACGAAGACAGGGCAAACAATGGTCAAAAGTCGACTCAGCAAGCGACGCGAAGCCGAGGCAGCCGAGGCAGCAGAGCAGACCCTGCCGACTAAGAAAAAAGCGGCAAGGAAAAAGACCACTCGTAAGAAAGCTGTCATGCCGCGCACTCGGAAAAGCAAAGATGTGGTCCCGCGCCGCCGGCTGATATGGGTAGTGTACAACAGCACCATGCGTGAAGAAGGTCGCTACCTGTACCATGAGCGGGACAAGGCAGAGGAAAAGCTGAAACAACTGAATGCGAGAGGCAAACGTCGTTACTTCATCCAGCCGATCAAGGAACCTCTCGATTCTGAAGGTGTGCCAATAACAGAAGAGGCGGTCGCAGCACCGAAACCGGCTGGTAAAAAAACCCGTAAAAAGACGGTGACTGTGGAAAACAGCGACGAAGCTGAGGAAGAAGCCGACGCTGAAGAGTAAACGCACTACCTGTTCGTCTTCAATGCAGATGTTGCCACAACTGCTTGTCTCTGTTCGCAGTCCACAGGAAGCGTCGGCTGCGCTGGACGGTGGAGCCAGCATCATCGATGTCAAGGAGCCGGCAGAAGGTCCGTTGGGGCGTGCGCAGTCCGACGTGATTACAGAGATCACCAAACTGGTACGCCGCAGATCTCAGAACACAATTGTCTCTGCTGCGCTGGGTGAAGTTGCCGAAACAGAGACGTCTTCAGGAATCGCTCTCTCCCAGACGGTTCGGCTCGACCTGGTAAAGTCCGGACTCTCCACTCTCTATCCGAATCTGGTTCCATGGCAGGATGCGTGGTACAGGTTTCGAGAGACTGTGACTTTGCGTCATCCCGCCATGAAATGGGTGGCGGTTGCCTATGCCGATGACCAAAGGTCCCATTCCCCTCCTGTGCTTGATGTGCTTGAAGAAGGATACCGAATCGGGTGTCCGGTCCTGCTGATCGATACGTTTCAGAAGGATGGGACAAGTCTGCTCGACTGGATCCCCGCAGGAGAACTACATCGAGTCCGCTGTCGGTCTCGAGAATACGGGATGAAGCTGGCGTTGGCAGGACAAATCACCACTACGCTGTTGCCACAGGTTCTGAACGTGGATCCGGATATCATTGCTGTTCGCGGTGCCGTATGTGAGCACGGACATCGTGGTGCGGCAGTCACGACAGAACGCGTTCGTCAACTCTTGACAGTACTCCAGCAGGCCGCGTCAGTTTCCCGGTCAAAATGAATGGTGGGTCATGCCCAAACTGCCCCTCCCCAATGTATTTAATCAGTTTAAGGGTGCTGCTGTGGGACACCGCCACTGTGATCTACGTAATCCTGGGTTTGGCAGGAGCGTTTAGAGTGCAGCAGACACTCCATGGCACGATTATTCGCAACGCAGCTGAGCAAAGTACAGAATTCACCAAATCTATCGTCTCAATAGACACGCGATTTGGCTGCACCTGCTTGTAAAGAGGACTTACATTAACAACGAAGTCTCCACACCAATTCCACACTGATTTATGCCAACCAAATACACGTAGATCCACTGCAATTAGCCAAGTCGGAGTGGAGCTGTCACGCCCTCAACATCGGCAGCTTCGATAAATTTTCCGGCAGTATCCGTCCAGACGTGGTCTCTGCTCGCGGGTCTTTTTCCACTGAGAAGCATCAGAGAATTCGATCTCGCTCACCGTTGCCTCTACGCTTTTTGTTCCTTCCGTCATGAAGAACGCTGCGTGTTCGGATTCCAGCTCATCTCCAGCCGCAATACGTTTACCGGAGTAACCTCCGAACGGCATTTCTTTCAGCACTTTTTCACTGGCATCGAGAAATTTGAATTCGAGGTCCAGGGTTTCGACTTCCTTGTTGGTGTGGTTTGTCGCTCGGAAGACGAGCTTGCGGAAGTTTTCACTGCCGGTAAAGTTGACGAACTTCAAGGTCACGAGTGGCGAACATGTCTCAGACAGAATGGTGGAGGATGGGTGGCCGTGCCTTTGTCCGGGTCCTTCCTTCCAACGAGATGTAAGTCCCTAAAGTCCTGAAAACACCTCAGGCCGCTCCCAAGCTGCGGTAAAGATACAGATCGCACTGCTGCTGCCGGCAATCACCCGGTCGTTCGTGTTTCCGCTCAGATGCTGCCACTTGGCAACTTCCGGCAGGATCTCCTGTTCCAGGAAGCGGGCGTACCGCGGTACCAAACCAGCGTATTCAAAACTGCAATTAAAACGCGGGCGGACACTTTGCAGTTTGGTCAGCCACGCCAAATGCGCCAAACCCACCCGTCTCATCCTGACGTGTTCCCGGTCTTGCGCTCACGGAACCACGTCTGCGCTGCGTATCAAGTCAGCTTAAAGGGTAGATGCTCAGGTTGGCTGGCATTAGACGCGCTAAAGTACGCGACGGGGCACGACACCATAGCTTTGCAGATACGGAGTGAGTCTGCGAGACAGTTTTGCCAGATTGTGGCTTGGCACTTGAGGGTACAGATGATGCTTGAGGTGATAGGTCAGTTCGAGAAAGAGTTTAGGAATCACCGAGCCTCGTAACGTGTGTGTCTGGGTCAGTGGTGTTTCGCCGTAATTGCGGTGCGGTAAATGGACGGTCAGCAGCGGGTAAACCCAGCTGCCGACGATCGCCAATACCGCGTATTGAAGTACGATCGGAGTCCATTGCAAAATCAGTAGCCCTCCACCACAAACGCCAATGGCAAAAATCGCTTCAACGGCCAGCCATCTTCTCTGATCTCGATGTTGACGATTCGCTCGTTAGATCCACAGCCAAAGTCTCGATAGAAAGATCAGTCCATGGAAGATTGCCCTCCACCAACTCATCCTGGCCGGATCGCCTTCGGGATCGTGGCGTTCCGGAAAGACCCGCTGGTGCTGCAGATGGGTCGTACGGTAGGCGTGGCCGCTCTCCAATGGAACAGCGCCCGTGAGAAAGAGTGCCCGTTCGGTTTGTCGGCGACACCCGTATTGTCAGATTCATGCCTGATAACGCTTACGGAAGACTCGATCCGTGAGCGAATGACAAAGATCATAAGTTCAGGGAATAAGTATTCGAGACGGAAAACTGACTCCATGTTCCGGCTGTTGGAAACTCTCAGCCACTACTCAGGCAAGCTCGTGAGACGAGGGAAGAGTATCATCAGTAATGCCGGAGGTCGGTGAGGTGTCCCGAATTCACGTCGACGATTCCGGAGCAGTGGGCGCCACCAACCAGGTGGTGTTGGGTTTCAGTCGACCGGAGTGGGATGCCCCCGAGTTTAGGTCCACAAGTTGTAAGAGTTCGGAAGTGAACATCTTTGTTTCCAACTGACGTGATGAGTCCCTCGGTAAGTTTGCGCACCCGACGCAGCGGATGCCCCGCAGCACATCCTCAAGATTGTGGATGGGGAGCTTGATTCCGCGACGACTTGCATTCCAGAAAATATCGGCAAGTTTGTCGAGAAGGCGCCAGAACCGAAGGTGTCCCGGTGAGGTTGCCAATGCCGTGCGTCGTTCCCTCTCCCACATTTTCCCGTCACGCTGCAGAATCACCCGGCGGTCGGGAAGCCAGGCGATATAGCCAGGCATGGCCCCCCGGATGGAAGCCATGCCGATCGATCTCAGTAACTCTCCCCCCCACCGTCAGATTCAAAGTCGACCAGTGTTGTTGCCCCGACATCGAATGAAAACCTCCGCCGCCGAAAGAACCCGGCACATCCGCCCGGTTACCCGTGGCCTTCGAAGACGATGCTGGATAGGCCGGCAGACTGGAGGCGCGCCGCCGTGGAACAGCCCGCAATTCCGCCCCCGATGATCGCGACGTCGCATTCCATGGTTACCAGTATTATCAGTAGGGCATCGATACGCACCGCAAGATCTTGGATGAATGTACCGTGTGAGCGATTCGTGTTCCAGCTGACTGGAGCACGTGGACCGCACGGCCCGGCATGTGGAATTGCCATACCGCCGTACCGACACTCGTAGTGCATATCGGCCGATGCGGTTTCAGGACAATTCTTTTGAAGACTGGCTGGCCAGATCCATTACGTGCGGCCCTGGCGGGCATGCGTGTGTTGCGAGGAAAACCCGGCGGCACGTCTTATCTGGTTTTCGACCTGCCAAAGAGGCAACACCGCTCCCGGTAAACGGGGAAGCGGAATTCCGAACGGAATCCGTCAACGCTGCGCTTACTGTGACGGTACGCGAACAATACTCAACGGTGACAACTCCTTCATTAAGAGCGTACATGGAATAGGCTTCAGTGGTTCGAGCGACCTCCCGTAAAAGAAGAGTCATCCTCAGAGTGATGTTTGCGGGGTGAACTCGGTTGGACGGCTTCAGAGACCTACAACATCTCAATCCAGGCGGCCAGCAGGGCCGGGTAGCTGGCCAGATCATCGTTATGGCACATTTCTGTCACGGTGTGGATGTTTCTGACCGGACAGGCAAATGCGACTGTTCTCACACCATGTCGGCTGCGCTGGATGACTGCTCCGTCCTGTCCTCCCTTCGGCAGAATACTTCGCTGGCATTTGATGCTTCTGGTACCTGCCACGGCTTCAATGTCTTCAGTGAGTCGAATGTCCGCGATCATTGATGAGTCCATCAGTCCCAGAGCTACCCCCTCACCAAACAGCGTCACACAATCTTCCTGCGGAACACCGGGTGTTTCGCAGTTCAATGTCGTATCGCAGGAAATCCCGATGTCCGGTTCTATCCCGTACGCCGCCGTCAGGGCACCTCGCAGACCGACTTCCTCCTGCACCGTCCATGCCGCGTAGATATCACAGTTGTGGCTGGTAAGCCTCTCCAGTGCACGAATCTGTGCCCAGCAACCAACCCGGTTGTCAAGACACTGTGATACCACACAGTCGCCCACAGTATGAAACGGCCCGTCCAGAACAACCATGTCACCGATCTGCACCTTTTCCCGGACCGTGTCGCCCGAGAGCCCTAGGTCGATGCAGAACTCCGTCATCTTCGGAATGTTTTTCTTTTCGTCTTCAGTGGCGATATGGATCGGCCGACCGGACGGATTCATCACACCAGCCATGTCACCGGATTGCGTACAGACACGAACCGTTCGAGCAAAGAGATTCCGAGTATCAAATCCTCCGACAGGGTTTACACGTAGAAATCCCCTGTCGTCGATGTGTCGTACCAGGAACCCAATCTGATCCATGTGTGCGGCCATCATCACCCGCAGCGGTTTCTGTGCTGTCTTTCCGTTAACCGGACGAGCTTTCCTCACGCCGATCAGTGACCCCAGCGCATCCGTCTGCACGCTGTCCAGCAGTTGACCGGATGTCAGGTAATTCTCGATCTCGTCACGAATGCGGTCTTCACGTCCTGCGACGGAGGGGATTTGAGTGAGTGTCCTGAGTAGTTCCATTTGACCCGATTCCTGCGAAGTACGTTGGTGGAACAGTGACTTTCAGAGTCATATTCCGCTCGTTTGCATTTGTCCAGGCCGTGAACCATGCAGAGCAGCTGCAACCGGGACGTGGACCATTTTCGGGTTCCGCTTTCAACTGTCACGTCCGACAACTACGATTTGGATCCACAGCCTACTTTCGATTCCTGTCTCTGAATTCGGACCGTCACTGATGACTTCGCGCAGAGTATTTCTCCGGCAATCGGCACTGACAGCCAGTGGACTCATCGCAGGATCTTCGTTGCTGCCCGGGATGGCGCGGGCGGAGAGCTCGTCTCCAGACACGCTCAGGGGACGATTGTACAAGACTCTCAAAAGTGGCATGATTCAGGTTTCCGGGTCACTGATCGACAAATTCAAGGCCGCTAAGAAAGCCGGTTTTGATGGCGTCGAAGTCAGCACTCCTGGTCTGAATATCGCCACAACAAAAGAAGCAATACAGGAAAGCGGACTGCCAGTCGACGGATCTGTCATATCCAGCCACTGGGAAGTAAGGCACACTGATGCGTCAGCGGATGTACGGGCCAAAGCCCTTGATGCGCTCAAACGATCACTGGAAGAAACTCACGCTGTCGGTGGCAATACCGTGTTGCTGGTCGCAGGACATGGCAAGGATGGTTCGGAAGAGGAAATCTGGAAACGCTGTGCTGAAAACGTTTCACTGGCAATTCCGCTGGCTGCGGAACTGGGAGTGTTTATTGCTGTCGAGAACGTCTGGAACCACTTCATGTATGACCATTTTGGAGATCACCACCAAACAGCTCTAAAGTATGTTCAGTTTGTCGACCAACTGAATTCTCCCTGGGTGGGTCTGCAGTTTGACATTGGCAATCACTGGAAATATGGCAGCATGGGAGACTGGATTCGCCAGCTGGGGAAACGCATTGTCAAGCTGGACCTTAAGGGGTTCTCGCGTGCTCAGGACAGTTTCACCAAAATCGGTAAGGGAGATCTGGACTGGGCCGATGTGCGCAAGGCTCTGCTGGAAATTCAATTCTCAGGCTGGGCGGCCGCCGAAGTTCGCGGTGGTGACCTGAGCCGTTTGCAGGAAATTTCCGCAAACATGGATCAGGTATTCGCACTGAACGGCGCGTGAGCTATTGTCATGCTCTGGCCGAGGCATTGTCTGCACACGCGGTTACCGTGACGGACAGCCAGCACGCACTCATGCAGCGATACTGTGAGCATTTGTGGGACTGGAACAAACGTCTCAATCTTACTCGCCACACGAACTATGAAGCATTCGTTACACGCGATCTGCGTGATACCCAACAGCTGGAGAAACATCTGCAGCCGGGCGAATCGATTCTGGACGTCGGCGCGGGCGGGGGCGTACCCGGCATCGTACTGGCTTTGCTGAACCCGGCACTGACAGTATCCCTGTCGGAATGCACTCAAAAAAAAGCAACAGCCCTTAAAGCCATCATCGCTGCATTGAATATGCCGATCACCGTGTTTTCAGAACGGGCAGAAGACGTCATGCGCAGACATATCTGCGATACGATCACTGCGCGAGCCGTCGCACCTCTGAAAAAATTAGTCCCGTGGTTTCATCCTTGGCGACGTCGTGTGAAACGCCTGTTACTGGTCAAAGGTCCGTCGTGGCAAAGGGAACGTGAGGAAGCTGAAAAAGCGGGAGTCCTCAGGCAGGTCAAATTACAGCTGCTGTCCGAATATCCAACTGTCGGCCGGCACGGCAAGAGTGTGATTCTGCAGGTCCGCTACAAGTAACTAAATTTGAATTCGGTCACAGTACGGACTGTCTGGCAATTCGGCATTTTCTGCCACATGGTCGGTGCAGTGGACTTTTCGTCCCTGTTTTTCCGGCTGCAACACCATTCACAGATAATCAGGAAAACTCCTGTTTCGCTGAAATGAGGAATTCTCTTAAACTTTTATCTGCGGGGCCGTGTCATGCCGGTGACCTGGAGCACTGCTCCAGGCGAAACTCCGTTCTTGCAAAGCAATGTCTGCCGTGATCCGGCAGTGTGTGGAAAGGAATCCAAAATGCAGGTCAGTCGATTAGGCTTGTTGACCCGGTCCGTCGTTGCGGGGGTCGTGACCGTGTCCCTGACAACCGCTGCATTCGCTCAGCGTACACGCCTGACTGCTCTGGAACGCCGGAGTTTTGAGGATGTCCTGGGCCATGACGGGCGTCGTACGCCTGGTCTGAATCTTCGGGGCAGTTCCAGTCTGAATAAACAACCCGAGGTGGATTTAACCGATGTCGAAATACGGCCCCTGATCGACCTTCTCAAAGCGGCTGCCGAGGAATCGAAACGGCTGTACACGTCGCTGCGCAATGAAGCCGCTCACAGCCGCGAGCTGCAAAGCAGCCTGCAGGATATCTCCAGACTGCGTAACATTGCCACTTATGCTATCCAGGATCTTGAACGCGGCATAAGTCTGGAACGTCTGTTTCCAGGCATCCAGAAACTCAGCACAGACTGGCGTCTGCTGTCTCATCAACTCGGTCAATCACCGCGCATCGGTCGCAAAAGCCTGGATATCGTGGCCCGTATTGATCGCCTGGAACGCGAGATGGAAAAAATGCTTCAGCTGAGTCCTCAGCTGGACCGCAGAGCACTGGTGAATGAATTCGCGGGACTGCATTCGGTGCTGAATAATCTCCTCCAGGAACTGCAATACGATTCCCGGGGTACTGATCGAGCCAATGAAATTATTTACGAAATTCGAAAACTGGGCCAGCAGCCTCGTCATATTGAGGACTTGGTTCTGGATGGCAGCAGTTACGATCGAATCGTACGCGAGTTTAATCGGTTCTCAACACAGTGGGCATTGATGCTCAGAGAACTGCGTCCAATTGAAAACCGTTACATTCACCGCGGAATTCGGAATATCGTTGACGCCGACAGTCGAATTCACAACCTGCTGTGGCTCGAAAAGTCTGTCAATCGGGAAGATTTGCAACAATTGGCAAATTCTCTCATCCGCAGCGTGGATGAATTCTTCAACCGGACACCGTTGAGACTGGTGGTACATCTAAAGAGTGTGGATTCGATTCTTGAAAAAGCAGACGATTTTTATGGCACAGTTCAGCACTTCAAGCAGAGTATTGACGACGATGAAGACGAGGCGACTTTGCTGGAAAACTATGGCTATGTCGAGGAATATGGAAATGAATTCATAGGTTCGTTCACCCAGATGCGAAGCTCGGCAGCGCAAGTTGTTTTGCAGGAAATCGAGTCAAGCATCGGATCTCTGCGGGCTGAACTGAACATCTCGGGTACCGTTGCGTCTGTCGATACACAAAAGCTGATTACGATAGCAGCGTCGCTGGAGAATCTGGCCGATCATCTGGAGTTCGATGTCACCAACTGGCTGGAGCGAGACCAGGAGTCTTATCACGCCGATGCGACCAAAGCCATGGAACGGTTTGTACTCAGATGTCGGCAAATGCATCGGTTGCTTCAAAGTCCGCTGACGCTCAGCGAACTGCGGGATGAATCGACTGACCTGAATTCCGCGTGGACCGGATTGTATGACTATCTGACGCGGTGTCCGACCAGTGATCGGGCTCACATGATTGACATGGCGCAGGACATCAATTCGGCACTCTACGAACTGGAACGCCCCCTGCAGCTGTAATCGTAGATCGGTGTCTCTGGCACTCGCGAGCATCCCGCAATTTCACGAAGCCCGACTGGCCACCAGTGGGGCTTTCTGCATGACTGTTCCGGCGGTTTCTGCCGAAATATCTGTCGGTGAATATGAAACATAAATTTTGAAATAAGCCTCAGTCAGACACCGACTTAAGTCCAAGTTACTGAACCCGGTCGCTATTGACCGAGGCTTCGAAAACGCCGTATAGTCCACGTGTTTAAATGCCGGCTTAGTGTGTCGATCTGTTGAATCCCTTCCGTACGGTCAGTTTTCTTTGAGTCCGTGACCGTGGCGGGCAACTGCCGGACAAGTCTCTGCCTCACTCGATGCTCATCGATCCACAGTGCATCAGCAGCGTTGTATCCTTCCGTTCGAATGCTAGTTATCCCGCGCCCGTGGCTTCACCTGATGGGTCTGGTGACTTCGGTCATGTTGACCAGTTCGTCGGCGCGCGCACAGGATGGGCTGCCTGTTCAGGATAACGACATTCAGCAACCGATTCAGGTAACGGCGGCGGTCGAACATATCTTTCTCTGGGACGACTCGACTACCGTGCATTCCTTTCGCGGCGGCGCGGTCCTGCATCAGGGTCAGCTGAAACTGAGTGGCCAGAACATTGTTGTTTTTGAGCAGAAAACTCCCGACGGGTTGACCGATGTGCGAATCGTCGCGGAATCTTCCCGTGCGGTGCGAGCATTGTTTGAAAGACCTGGAGAGCGGAGTTACTCACCGGCACACACGATCAGACTGCAGTCCATCCGTCCGTTTGAATCCCTGGCGGCCAGCCAAAGGAGAGTTGTACAGCCGGACCCGGTGATGGAATGGGCGAAGACGTTGGCATTTCCGGGATTGGAGACTGAACGCAGGGATGTCCGCTTCACGGTCGTACAGGATCCATTGTCACAGCCAGGCTTCGGCATCGATACCGCGGTTCAGTCGGCTCCGCCGCGACGGATTCAGATTCGCCCCAGGTCCAATCAGCCGTTTGACGCCCAGGTTTTGGAGTCCAACAGCGTGCCTGCTGAAAATGTGTACGTGATCACCGGCGGCGTCAACGTCCTGAGTGAAGGTGAGCAAATCAGCATTCACGGTGAACCGACCCATACAGTGATCGATCTGTCAGCCGACCGCGTTGTGATCTGGATGGAAAAGACACCCTCAAATGTTCGCGATCTTAACAGCGACCTGCCATTGCTGCAGGCATCGGACACACGATTTCAGGTCTATCTGGAAGGCAACATCCTTGTGCGTCACAGTCGAGGTACGATTGTTGCCTCCCAGGCGTTCTATGATGCCGCCAATGGTCAGATTCTGGCACTCAACGCGGAGTTAAGAGCTGTCGTTTCCGAGAACGGACAGCAAATACGTGTTCACGCCGAGAAACTGCGTCAACTGGCAACCGACCGTTTCCATGCGCAGAACGCCTGGACGACTACGAGTCCTTATGGCAAACCTGGGTATCGGCTGCAGTCAAAAGATATTTATCTGAACCCAGGTCCGCCAACTTCGTGGACGGGAATCCATCCCATCACGGGACAGCCCGGCTCCGGACAGTCTCTTTGGATTACGGCGGAGAACTCACAGTTCATCGTGGGAGACATCCCTTTGTTAACAATTCCTCGGTTCAGCGTCCCTGCGGAAGACCCCGGAATTCCCATTCGTCGTGTTTCGTTCAGTCAGGATCGTATCTTTGGATTCCAGGTGGAAACCGTTTGGGACCTGACCAAGATTCTGTCAGTTGATATGCCATCCGGCACCGAGTGGGATTTGCTGGCCAATTACTACAGCAGCCGCGGCCCGGCGATTAGTTCTCAGTGGACCTACGACTACCTCAATCGCATGGGAGAGGTGACCGGCGAGGGAAAGACGATCTACCAATATGATTACGGCCGAGATGTACTCAGCCGAGACCGTCGGTCTCTAACGCCCAAGGATGAAAACCGCGGACAGTTGATCCTCAGGCATCGGCAGCACAGTCGTGGAGGCATCACACTGTTCGGCGAAATTGGGATCCTTTCCGACCGCAATTATCTGGAACAGTACGAAGAGACTGAGTTTGATGAAGGCAAAGATGTCGAGACAATTGCCGGCGTTCGTCAGGATTCCGGCCCCATCAGCTCCCTTTTGTTCGTGCGTCCGAAACTGAATCCCTTTGAAACGACGACCGAGTGGCTGCCGCGCGGAGACATCTATGGATTCTCAGTGCCGCTGCTGAATGGCCATGCCTGGTGGAGCTCGCATTCCAGTGCCGGTTATGCTCATTTGGATCCGACCGAGCTGCCGACAGATCTCACAGATCCGTTTTCACCCACCCTGTCGGGAACGCCGTATATTCGGGACACCGACGGACTTGTTGCCATGACGCGGCAGCGTGTTGATGTCCCGTTCATGCTGGGGCCAGTCAACATTAATCCCTGGATGATGGGGGAAGCTGCGTTCTGGGATGAAGGATTGACGACGAGTGATATCAGTCGCTTTGTGGCAAACGCGGGTGTGCGGGCCACGCTCACAGCGACAAACGTTATGCCGTTCGTGCGAAGCCACGTACTCAACCTGAACGGACTGGCTCACAAAAGTGAACAAATCTTTGAGTATTCGTACACGGACTCGTCACAAAATCTGGGTCAGATCGCTCAGTACAACGAGTTAGATGAAAACTCGCAGGAACGACTGCGCAATCGAATCGTTGGCCAGATATTTCCCCCGCTGATGATGCCTGCAGAATTCAATCCTCGATTCTATGCAGTCCGCAACGGCGCCGGCCTGTGGGTGAGTGCTCCCTATCACGAACTGGTTGATGATCAGCAGGTCCTGCGGCTGCGCTGGCGCAATCGGCTGCAGACCAAAACAGGACCGGTCCACAATCCACGAATCCGTGACTGGATGATCTGGGAATCCGGTGTGTCGTACTTCCCTGATGCAGCAGCCGATAACTTTGGAGAAGACTTCGGATTGCTGTATCACAACTATCGCTGGAATCTCAACGACCGCACCAGCCTGTTGGCCGATGGGACATGGGACTTTTTCAGCAACCGCCAGAATTACTGGAATGTCGGAGTACTGAATCAGCGCAGCACTCGCGGCAGTGTCTATGTGTCCTATCAGCACGTGCAGGCACGCAATTTTCTGGACAGCGAAATTATTACCTCCAGCTACAGTTACCAGATGAGTCCCAAGTGGATCTCCACTGCGGCGTTTTCTTTCGATATTGGGCAAAATGAATCGCGAGGGTCGTCAGTGACGTTAAGTCGCGTGGGTCTCGATTTTGTGTTCCATATGGGATTCGGTATCGATACGAGCAAAGATAACGTGGGTATTGCCTTCTCAATTGAGCCTCGATTCGGTCCACCGTCCCCCACGAATCTCAGCTACCTTCTCGGACTCAATTCACGGTAGCGCCAATGCTACTGCCGGACATGCTCAACACTGGTTTATTGTACAGCCATTTTTTGATTGACGTTCCCGGTGAATCAGACCAGCTCATTGAAGCGGTTCGACACCCTCGTCAACGAATCATCTTTCGGAAAAATGCCTTCAATGGGTGACGTAGGGTGATTCAGTGACCGTATGCCTTAATCAAGTGAGGAACACAGATCGAATGCGGTGCCAAGCGTGATTTGTATGAGAAGATCGCCGGCCTCAGTCCGGAATATCCACACAAGCAAAGTCAACTGCATGAGTCATCATGTCTCCGGGCACTGAAAACATCCTGTAGCATTTCGCTTTGTTTTTTTCTGGTCAAATCGACGTGACCCGGCTCGGGTACGCTGCTGTGTACCTGAAAATGTACCTTGGGGTGTTCATCTAGGTACATTCGCGAAGAGCTGATCCACTTGGTGCGTCGCGTCAGCCTGGACACCTTGCAACAGGACTGATACGTATCAGCTGTGACCGCGAATGAACTATGGCCGAGCCGCTCCTGGACGATCTTCATGGGGACACCGGCGCCACCATCAAGGACGCCTGCGTGTGTCGCAGCCCGTGAAAAGTGAAGTTCTCGGAGATGCCTGCAGCGTCGCGGAGCCGTATGAACACACAGTGGTAGAAACTCCTGCCCCGGCACTGCGTGCCTTGACGATGCGGGAACACCGGTTGTACCTCGCGCGGCGGCATATTCTCCGCAATCACTTTCTCTCGGCGGCGCCGCAAGACCTCGATCGCGAGGTCTCCCAGCATCATGACCCGGCGACTGCACTCCGTCTTCGGGGGTTTGAGTCTAATAAACACGCCTGGCCGCTCGTCGACGATCTCTCTGACTGTCAGGAGTGTCTCAGAGAGGTTCACAGCCGACCACTTGAGGCCCGGAATCTCGCCTCGCCGCATTCCTGTGATGGCGGCGAGGATAACAGCATCACCGAGTCGATGGCCCTTGCACACCTCAACCAGCCTCTCGCACTCGTTCAGCTCCAACCACTTGATTTCTGGTTTCCGTGTTTTTGGCGGATCGATCGCGCCGCATGGGTTATTTGTAATTAGTTGCAGCTTGACCGCCGAGTTGAGTGCATTGCGCAGCACCGTGTGGGACTTTCTCCTCAGGCCGTCCGTAACGTTAAGCCGCCTCAAAGCGCCCATCCACGCGACAAGATCCATCGCGTTCAACCGGCCAAGCTTTATCATGCCGATGTACGGCAAAATGAACCGATCAATCATCGGCTGATACCTGCTAAGCGCGGTGTTGGCTGCCAGGTTCGGCTTCACCTCGTTTTTGCAGCCACCATGCCGGATACGCCATCAGTGTGCTTTTTTTCTGCTCGAAATCGAGCACATTTCCCGACTGCATACGCACGGCAGACAACTTTCCGAGCACTTCAGTCTCAGTCTTGCCATACACAGTTTTGTTTTCTTTTTGCCGGTTGCAGCATCAATGCCGATCTGTAAACGACCAACCCATCGCCCGTCGGATTTGCGTTGAAATATGGTCCCTTCGTTCTTCGCTCGCTTACTCATGATCATTCGCCCTTTGTGAAATCCCGGCTCCGTCGGAATTCTGCCAGGACTCTTTCCAGCGCAAGCAAAATCCCGACTTCGAGTTCCGTAGGCTTTCAAGGCTGTAGTTGAGACAGCCTGCACGGTTGTTTCCTGCCGTGCTGCCATGGATCCCGAAGCCGGGATTCTGGTTTCTACAGTTGGTTTGGTTTTTCTACATGCCCGAAGGCATTGGAACCAACATCACTGCATCACGGCAACCGGATTCAATCCGATGCGTCACCAAATGCACCTGTGACCGTGGCGGCCGCCAGCCGTTTTGTTGCCATAAGCCCGGCTCTCGTATACGGACTGTCTCGGATGAAAATGTGCCACATCCGAGAGTGATGGTTTCGAGCGCCCGGCTCTAGACGCGACCAAAGTTTCTCAGGTTGCGGGGCAGCTTTCAACGTGCCAGCTTCGTTCGGTTCTGCTGCTGGCCTCAGGCCGCGCCAGAGTTTTGTTTGCGACGACCGTACCACACGCTGCCCAGGATCATGGCTCCCAATCCCAGCATCGTGATGGAACTCGGCTCGGGAACGGCGGCGGAGGGAGAGCTGATTTCCACGACGTAGACGGCGGCAGAATTGTCGGTAAATGTGACGTCCAAACCGAGAAAGTTGCCATCCAGGTTCTGTCGCTTGTTTGCATTGATGTACTCGACTGTCATACCGTCCAGTACGTCACCCAGGGAAAGCACATTATACAGCGTATCGCCCCGCCAAACCACCAGGTCACTGTCGTTTGCAAAGAAAGCTATCGTCCCGTCGCTCAACGCGGCATGGCCCGTGCCCGTGCTGGAAAACAGATCTCCGCTTGGCAGGGTTGTGTTCTTATCGACGATCAGCTGGATGTCCGATCCGTCGTGCAGGTAAACCCCACTCTGGCTTATCGCAGACTGCCCGCCTGTGAAAACTACCTGGCCGGCGTCAATATCTGGATTATGGTAAGGTGAAGTATCGAAGTTACCCGTGCCACCAGGAATAGGTGTTCCCGAAGGAGTAAGGATCGAGGTCACCACGCCGTTATCGCTTACGACGAGATTCCAACCCGCACCCGAGGTGTCGGTGCTCACAAAAACAATACCATCGCCATTGGCATCAACCATAGGATCCTCAAAAGCACTGAGGGTTCCAGCCCCGGTCGGAGAAGGATCGCCATTCAGGGCTACCGCCGAAAGGGTTCCATTGACATCCAGGAACAGGCCTCTACCAGTATCAAAGAAACCCTTGAACACTGTCCGGGCGCCGTCGAAGCCCCAGCCTTCCCCACTGTCAAAGCCGGTAAAGACTGTGCCGGAGGGCATACCAGGAACTTGAGTGACGCCCGCTGTGGCAATCACCCGCGTAATTCCCGTTTCATCGGCTTCGATCAAGTGTTTTGTAGATGAGGTATCAGTTATTCTGCCGATCACCTTCCCGTTCTGATATTGGACGTTGTCGTTAATGTACTCGACGGTTTCCGTAGTGCCGGGCACGGAGTCTCCCTGAAGGAAAACTGCGGTCAGCGTACCGTTGTTGACCATGTAGAGACCTCGCCCGTTGCTGCTATCGCTAGCCTCAAACGCGACGTTTCCATTGTCGACACCCACTTCCCAGAACGAGTCAAACGTCCCCGACCCGTTCGGCACGACGGTGTTCGTATCCACAAGCTTCGTGAAGTTGAACGTCACCGGGGCCGCACTGGCCGTGGAGGACAAGGTGAGCACAAGTGCTGTAATGGCTCTCGCCAATTTGAACCGGGCCATCATAGTTGTCCTTAGCTGCAAAGGGTCGATGTAACCGCGAGCACTGATAGCCGCAGCTGATGTTTTGTCACTTTACAGACAGCCCACGCGCCAGATCGGTCCAGCCGAAAACAACACGATGCTGCTGTCGGGAGTCACACGAAACGGCAGCGTAGGAAACAGAGTGGATAGATGTAATAAGCAGAACGCGAGTTTTATATAAAGTAGGACATGTCGGAGACTTGATAATTCCAACATGGACTTCTGGATAAGGCCGATGGGCTGCATGCGTTAGACTACAGCAGTATAGCAATCTAAGTAATACAGGAACTCTGCGTTGAATTACGAGGCGCGCCTCGTGCATGAAATCTCAGTAATATAGCAAAGATGAGTAATTCAAGAATTCTGCGTTGAATTACGAGGCGCGCTTCATGCATGAAATCTCAGTAATATAGCAAAGATGAGTAATTCAAGAATTCTGCGTTGAATTACGAGGCGCGCTCCATGCATGAGACCTCAGTAATATAGAAAATATGAGTAAGTCAGGAAGGTTGCAAAGAGTGGCGACGTCAGGACGTCAACACCGCGGACAGACTGCAGACGTTGTGTTTTTCCATGTCACGGAAACAGCGGACAGCACGGCGGGTACATCATGTACTCGCTGCAATCAATTGGTACGAATTGTGCCGCAGTGTTCCGGCCGACATTCTGGCTACGAGAATGGACTACGTATACAGTCGAATCGATGTGACCAGACCACGTCTGTCGCCGGATTGATCGTTTTCGAAACCATCGGTGGATTCAGATACAATTCGATTTTCCGAGGAAGGTCCACTAAGGCTGTTTTGCCCGCCATCGCAATGAGCATTCCGAGTCCGACCAGTCCAAAACCGATGGTCATCGGACGATTCACATGCTCACCCATAACATCTCGACAACTGGTCAGCCACAACAAAACTCCGGCAACGAGCGGTGCCGCAACAACAGTCACCGCCTGGGCTGCAATGATCGTCGGAGTTCGATCAAAATCGAACACCAGTACGGCGATGCCGACGAACAATCCGGTCAGCAGCACGACCGTGGTCAGGATTCTGGGTCCAGCATCACCTGGGTTGCTTCCCAGGTCCAAACCATCCGAAGCCATAATACCGCCGATCATGGAATTGACCAGAAACGAAGAATAAGCTGCCGAGAACAGCCCCACACAAAAAACAATCTTAGCGGTCGGGCCGAACGTCGTTTCCAGAGATGTTGCGACTGCAACCGGATTCTTCAGCTGAACTGATTCGCCGGTGTACAAAGCCGCGGCTGCCGTGGACATCAGCATCAGGGTAATGACGAACATTAGAATCGATCCGACTCTGGCATCGACCAGTCCACTTCGAACGTCTTCCAGAGACCAGCCTTTCTGCCGGACGAGGTATGCCTGATAAAAAGCGCCTGCAATGACGAATGTCGTTCCGATCAGCCCCAGTACGGCCAACTTATCGACGGATTCGTCCAGCGACGGAATCAATCCTTTCGCCATAGCAGTCAGATCAGGTTGAAGGCGAACCAGATTGATTGCAAAACAGGTCAACATTAACGCAACGAATCCCACCATTGCTCTTTCGAGAACCTTGTAGATATCTTTGAAGAGAAACAAAAATGAGATAGACAGCAGATTGAACAAAATGATTAATCCAGTGACGACTGGCTTCGAATCGATGAATGCCTCAAATGCTGCGGCAACTCCGATGTTGTTTCCGGATTGAAAGGCAGCCGCGATAAAAAAGACTCCCATACCCACAAGCATGGCCAGCCATTTACCTGCCTTCTTCCGCAGGATGTCACACGGAGATGCCGACGCAACAACGCCCAGTTTCGCACCGAGCGTCATAAACAGCATCATGAATGCAACGGAAACCACGACCACCCAAAGCATCGCATACTCATTATTCGCACCGATCTTTGAACTGGTCATGATGCTGCCAGGACCTATGACCACACATGCAGTGATCAGTCCGGGGCCTATCCGTCCATACCAGCGTCGTGTTATTGTCTGAACGGCCATAGAAGCTGGTTTCCTGATTGCACAGACGGCAAAGTTTCCGATTAAATTTCTGGAAATGAGAGCCGCAGTAAGGTGTCTGACTGTCCGGGATAAAGCAAGTGTCGTGGCGTACCGGAAGTCTCACAGCACTGTTTTCGGAATCCAGTGTCGGACCGGACCACGGCGGAAAGAGCGGACGTGGAATATCATCACCCCTTCGTTACGCAGGTGTCTTTACCATTGAACCACGGAGTCCGTTGTCAGTAACCAGGGTGGGAGTCGTAGCCACAATCCCGATGAACCGGCATGCCTGTTTTCAAGATAGGCTCCTCTTCCAGCGGGATGACATCCGGAGTTGGACAGTTGGCGTCCGAATTCACGCCCGAGCGTCTGACCGAACAAAGCGGTGATGGCCACAGGAAGAACCGAGCCAAACCTGCCGAAGAACCAGCCACCAACGTGATGTAATCCATTCGTGCTGCGTACTACTGAGCGGCCTACGAGGAGGCTTTTCCCTAAACGGGGCGCCTCGGTTCGAGAACCTGAGCAACCAAACTGAATGAGTTTTGGCACGAAACTCCGTTCTGGGTTCCACTGAATCTCAATACGGACGTGACCGGAGGTCTCAGCCTGAGAACGGACCCGATACAATCAAGTGGTACCTCAACGCCGAACGGGAAGTGTGAGCCGTGCGCTGCGCCGAATCAAACGAACTGCCACTCCCATGGGGACAATCATGACCGACAAACTGACTCGACTCTCCGAACACCTGTACCGGTATTCGGACACCTGTAACGTCTACCTGATTACCGACGGTGACGATGCGCTGCTGATCGATTCCGGATCCGGTGAGGTGGTCGAACATCTCGATCAGATCGGGGTCCGGCAGGTTGAGTGGGTATTACACACACATCATCACCGCGACCAGTGCTCAGGCACTCCACGCCTGCGCCAGCATGGAGCGAAGGTCGCCGTTCCCGAGTATGAGCGACATCTGTTTGACCAGGCCGAACTCTTCTGGCAGACGCGACGCACATTCGACAACTACAACGATCGAAATACTTTTTTTTCAGTTGGGACGAACATTACTGTCGAAAAAGTGCTGGAGGATTATGAAACGTTCGAGTGGCGAGGATACACGTTCTATGTCCTGCCGGCGAAGGGACATACGCTGGGCTCCAGCGCGCTGATCGTTGAAGTGGACGGCAGCACGCTTGCCTTCACCGGCGATTTGATGGGCGCAGGAGGTACGCTGTATCAGCTTCACGCAATGGAATACTGTTATGGAGCGATGGAAGGCATCCTGTTTACGCTGCAGTCGATTCAGGCGCTGCGTAAAAAGACTCTCAAGATCGCATATCCATCCCACGGCGAACCAATCACCAGCGTCGCACATGATATCGACGTCCTTGGACGGCGTCTGATGGACTGTGTGAAACTGGGACGCGGCATGCGGATCGCCGGTCGAGACAGTATCCCGGAGACGCTCTTTCTTCCGGAGCCGAAATTCATCCCGCTCTCACGACATCTGCTGTGGGGCGGCGTTTGGACCTGTTCGAACTTTTATGTTGTGCTCAGCGATACAGGCAAGGCTCTGTTCGTCGATTATGGCCACGCCTTCTTCCCGCACATGCACACTGGTCCCGACCACGACGGTCTGGAGACCATGCGGTTTGTCGAGCACCATCTGGACGAGCTGCGTGACGATTATGGCGTCACACAGTTCGATCTGGTGGTTCCGACACACATCCACGATGACCACACCTGCGGTATTCCGTTCCTGCAAAGGCATCACGCGACCAGGTGCTGGGCACTGGAACAGGTCGGGCAGGTACTGGCCGACCCGGCAGCTTGGACCAGCACGCCCTGTACGTTTCCCAAACCGATTCGCATCGATCGCTGGCTCAAAGACGGCGAGACATTTCAGTGGGAGGAATACGAATTCGAAATTCACTTTGCTCCAGGCCAGACCGAGTTCCATTCCGTTTACGCCGGAGTGATCGACGGGCGTAAAGTCGCGTTTACCGGAGACAATTATTTCACAGCCGAGGTTTGTGCGGGCGGAAAGACGGAAACTCGCCCTTACCAGACAACGGTCCTGCGCAACAGTTTCCAGCTTGGTATGCATCGGCGCTGCGCCGACGTCATGCGCCGTATTGAGCCGGAACTCATCTGTCCCGGACACCGCGACGTACTCCAGTGTAACAAACAGGAACTGGACACATACTGTGACTTTATTGCGCAAAAGGAACGAGTCTTCCGTGAACTTGTCCCCGAGCCGGCAGATCACTACATCGACCTGTTCTGGTCACGACTCCTGCCCTGGGTCAGCGTTGTGCAGCCAGGGCAGCCGGCAGACTACCGGCTGCTGTTGAGAAACAACCTGGAGCGACCAGTACACTACGAGGCTCGATTGCAGGCTCCGTCAGGATGGGACACGTCTCCCGAGTTTTGCAGTCTCAGGCTGGAAGCCGGCCAGTGCGGCGAGCTGCAACTCAGTGCCATTGCACCACCCGAAGCTGACAACACGCGCCAACTGATCACAGCAGAAATTCGAATTGACGGACAGTCTCAGGGACCCATCAGTGAGGCTCTCGTCACCGTATCCGAATGATCTTCGAACGACCGGGTCTCATTTTGCACAGTCGCTTGGCGTGAGATGTGAATTGCTCCAGTCGCGCCGCTTTATAATCCACGAATGCGTGCTTCACCTGCCGAACGCCGAATCCAGCAACGGGACTGGATGTATCAGTTCCCGGACACCATCATTCGACAATGCCGGATTTCTTCTGCTGCACGGCGCCATTAGACTGATTGGTTTGAAAATCGTTTGAACGGTTTTCGGCTTGTCCGCGGTGCTAACGGGCAGATTTCACAGACTTCAGGATCCAGGAGGACAATCATGATTGTCGGAGTGCCGCGCGAAATCAAACAGGACGAATACCGAGTGGGGATGATCCCGGTGGGAGCTGAAGAACTCTCGCAACACGGCCATACTGTTCTTGTTGAACGCGGTGCCGGACTGGGGAGCGGAATACCGGATGAATTGTACACAGAAAGCGGCGCCAGGCTCGTCGATTCAGCAGCAGAGTTGTTTTCCGCAGCGGAACTCGTGGTCAAAGTCAAGGAGCCTCAGCCGAATGAATGGCAGCTGCTGCGTCCCGGTCAATTGCTGTTTACATATTTTCATTTTGCCGCGGACGAAGAACTCACTCGCGGGTTACTGGAAACTTCAGTCACGGCCATTGCCTACGAAACACTGCGTGGTGACCGCGGTGATTTGCCCTGTCTGACACCAATGAGTGAGGTGGCCGGCCGGATGAGCGTGCAGGAAGGAGCCAAATACCTCGAACGGCCGCAGGAAGGTCGCGGCATTCTGCTGGGCGGCGTTCCCGGTGTCCCGCCCGCGCATATTGTGATTCTCGGAGGCGGGATTGTGGGCAAGAATGCTGCACGGATTGCTGCGGGTTTTCAGGCCGACGTCGTCATTCTGGACATCAATGTCGATCGCCTGAGATATCTGGAAGACATCATGCCGGCCAATGTCAACACACTCTTCAGTGACCGGCACAATATTCGTGAACAGCTGCAGCTGGCCGATCTCGTGATTGGTGCTGTGTTGATTCCCGGTGCCCGCGCTCCGCGGCTGGTGACGCGGGACGATCTCAGTCTCATGAAACCCGGCGCCGTGATTATCGACGTGTCGGTCGACCAGGGTGGCTGTACCGAAACATCACGTCCAACCACACACTCGGAACCAACATTTATCGTCGAAGAAATTGTGCATTATTGCGTGGCCAACATGCCTGGCGCTGTGGGGCGCACCAGTACGTACGCTCTGTGCAACGTAACATTTCCGTATGTGCTCGGTATTGCCAATGACGGGTTCCCGGGCACCTGTGGATTCGCTCCGGGGCTCAGGGACGCCGTGAACATGTTTGCCGGCACGCTGACCAACAAAGCCGTGGCCGACACATTTGGGATGGAATACGAGGAATTCACTCTGTAACGTCGATTGCCGCGATGATGGTGTCTCCCAGTTGGCGGGTGGTCATTGTGCCGCCGACATCCGGTGTGCGGTTCGCACCGTCTTGCAGTACGGTGCGGACAGCGTTGACAACACGGCGTGCCCCGGCGCGAGTTTCTTCGTGGTTCAGCCAGTCCAGCATCATCGCGGCCGAGAGGATCGTGGCTACCGGATTGGCAATTCCTTTACCGGCAATGTCAGGCGCTGAACCATGTGACGGCTGAAAGACAGCATGGTCGTTGCCGATGTCGGCCGAGGGAGCCATTCCCATTCCGCCCACCAGGCCGGCGGCCAGATCGGAGAGGATGTCGCCGAACATATTTTCCGTCACAATCACGTCAAATGACTCCGGTCGCTGAACCAGGTACAAAGCCGCTGCATCCACGTAGCAGTGATCCGTTGCAATCTCCGGATACCGGACGGCAATCGAATCGAACAACGATCGGAAATACGCCATCGACGGGAGAACATTTGCCTTGTCCACCAGGGTAACGTGCTTTCGCCGTGCAGCAGCCTGTTCAAAGGTCGACCGGAACAGCCGTTCGGAACCGGCACGCGTGATCCGCATCATGTCCACGACGGCATCGGCCGCCAAGTCACTCGCAGTCTCTCTTCCGGAAAACAGTCCTTCCGTGCTTTCCCGCACGATCAGAAAATCGATGTCGCCTGCGGAGTAACCCTTCAGCGGTGAGTCATTGGGATGAAAAAGATAGATTGGGCGCAGTCCACAGTAGAGCTGAAGACGTTCCCGCAGGTCGATTTGCGGAACCATCTCCCGTCCGTCAGGCCAGCGAACATTCGGCAACCCCATTGCACCCAGCAGGATGGCGTCTGCATTGCGGCACGCTTCGAATGTTGCGGCCGGCAAAGGATTGCCGCTGGCACGATATTCCGCCGCGCCGGCAGGGTGCTGCGTCAGGTCCAGTCGTACGTCCGTCCAGTCGACGGCGATCCGACGCAACACTCGCGTCGCTTCCGTGACGACATCCGGGCCGATTCCATCGCCAGACAAAACAGCGATTTGAAAGATGTCTGTCATTGGTGTCTCAAACAAAATCAACTGAGGTGACTGCCACCGCGCTCAGTGTTACAACCGTTTCCAACCTTGCTCTTCTGCTTTGTATCCGGACTGTTCGTTGTTTTTCTGACGTAGAAAAACACAAGGTCTGTGCTCCGACCAGTGTACATTGTGTCCGATGTTTCCACCGGCCAAGGTACATTTTAAGGTACACACTCACGCCTAGCACCGTACATGCGAAAAGCGGTACCTGATACCGCCTGGCGTGTTTTTTCTTCATCAGGCTCGACTGAAACAGGAGTCGACGCGATGGTGGATGCAAGAGTGTACCGGGCTCGATGGGCTGTACATCCCCGAGTTATGGGTCCTCAATTCATCGCCAATGGACTACGCTTCAGCTCCAACGCCCACAACACAAGACTGAGAACCATGCCGAAAACTGCGCTGCCTGATGAGATCGACGTCGTTTGTCGCCGGAAGGGCTATTCTGGGACCATATTCCGTCCAGTCGGTTGTTTGCGTTCGTTGCGGTGATGATCGTCTTTTGATTACGAGCAGGGCTCAAGAAAAACGCAACGTTATTCAGTGGCAGGAAGACTTCGCCTGTGAACTCTCAGTGATAATTCAGTACAACGGGAGAATCGGTCATGAAAAGGGTGCTTGTCTTTTTGGTGCTCGCGTTGACGGCGAAGACTCCCGCGATCCTCGCAGAAAACTGGAGTGGCTGGCGGGGTCCACGCGGCGACGGGACGAGTCTCGAAACGGAGGTTCCTTTGCGATGGGATGGTGAGGCCGGCCGCAACGTCGCCTGGAAGGCCGAGGTGCCGGGCAGGGGGCACGCCTCGCCGATCATCTGGGATGAGCGAATCTTTCTCGTGACATGTGTCGAAGACACGAAGGAGCGAGTCTTGCTCTGCCTTGATTGCGACACGGGACGTACAATATGGCGGCAGACGGTCGTCAGCGCGCCACTCGAAACCCTGCACCGCCTCAACAGCCGGGCCTCCAGTACGCCGGCGACTGATGGTAAGTCGGTGTTCGTTGTCTTTCTGGAAGTCGACGGGAAGACGGTTCCGGCGCCAAACGTCGGCACGCCTCGCCCAATCACTCCTGGCGTCATGGTGGTCGCGTCGTATGACTTCGACGGCAACGAACAGTGGAAGGTGAAACCGGGCGAATTCATCAGCGCGCATGGTTTCTCAAGCAATCCCGTACTGTACGGTGACCTGGTCATCGTAAACGGCGATCACGACGGCGACGGCTACATCGTCGCGCTCGACCGAGCCAATGGTGAAGTCCGCTGGAAGACCAGTCGACCGAACAACACACGCAGTTATGTCACGCCGATCATTCGCACGATGGGTGGTCGAACTCAAATGGTTCTCGGCGGCAGTCTGTCTGTTTTCAGCTATGACCCCACGACCGGAAGGGCTCACTGGAACATGCGGGGTCCAACCGAACAGTTCGTCGCGTCGGTGGTTTCCGACGACAAGATGCTCTACCTGACTGCCGGATACCCGGAGAAGCATATTCTCGCGATTCGTCCGGATGGCCTGGGCGACGTGACAGACACTCATGTTGAGTGGCGGACGAAGCGTGGCGCTGCGTACGTACCGTCACCGATTATCGAAGGCCCTTATCTGCTGGTCGTTTCCGATGCGGGCATCGGCAGTTGCTTCGAAGCGGCGAGTGGAATGCGGCTCTGGATGCAGCGCATTGGCGGCGGACACAGCGCCTCGATGGTCTCGGCGGACGGGAAGGTCTACGTCCTTTCTGACGAAGGCGCGATGACAGTGATTCGACCGGGCCCGAAGTTCGACGTGGTTGCAATGAACAAACTTGGAGAGCGATGTTCCGCGTCACCGGCGATCAGCGGTGGGCGGATCTACATTCGCGGGGAGAAACACCTGTACGCGATCGGCGCGCGCTAAACGTGGGTCTCGACGTCACGGATACTGATTAGTTGGCCAGGATCCTGAGTCAGATGTGCACCAGTGAGCGTTCTTCCTTACTCATCCTCCGCCAGTCCCACGGACC
>Ga0310123_10000568_pt1 | contig 32787 bp, 25 predicted proteins | sample CB6_AW_1057_MG_FD_203505 | JGI IMG/M metagenome (GOLD analysis project Ga0310123, IMG submission 203505) | Marine microbial communities from Western Arctic Ocean, Canada - CB6_AW_1057 | ecosystem: Environmental > Aquatic > Marine > Oceanic | place: Canada: Western Arctic Ocean | collected... | reverse complement strand
CCAGTCATGGTGACGAGGGGCGCGGGCCCGTTGAACTCGTCTTTGCCTGATCCGATCAAGACGAACGGTCGTAGGACTGCATCTCGTTCCGGCCTCTGGTGTCATGAGTTCCGGTCACGGGGAGTCGGAGTCGAGTCCCTACGCTGCTGTCACAACTGGAATGACGCGGGGCATGGGTTCGTGACGCGACCAAGCGACCGACGAGAGTTCAATGAGTGAACGAGCCACTGTCTTTGCCATGGAGCTTGTCGACGAGATAATTGTCATCTCGCCGCTGGGGGACGAGTCGTCGTTTCGGTATTTCGACATCCACAACCAGGCCAACCGCGTGATGCGGATGTTGGACGATCCGTCGGTCCGGGGCGTAGTAATCGACCTGGCCGAAGTCCCCACTTTGGGGTGGGTCATGACCAGTGCCATCGTACGACTGGTCCGCAATATCGATTACCGCGATGGGCTGGCCGTCTACTGCGCGGCCTCGCCTACCAATCTGAACCAGTTCTCCGCAATGAAACTCGGTCGCCCCTGGACATACCACGAGACTCGGGAAGAGAGCATAGAGGCGATGCGAGACCTGCTGTCCGTTGGCGGCGAGTCGACCGCGGAGGATGGGTAAGAGATGTTGGGTGAACTGGTTCCGATCGGTGGTGGCGATCCGATTCCGCTGATGCGCGAGCGGCTCCTGCTCGGCCGACGTAGCCGTTGTGACATCTGCCTGGATTATCCCAACATCTCGTCACAGCACTGCGAACTTGAACTGGAATCGGGCTATTGGCACGTGCGAGACCTCCACAGCACCAACGGGGTCAAGGTCAACGGACAGTTGATCGAGGTGCAGGTCTTGATGCCTGGAGACACGCTGGCCATCGGGAAGAACGAATTTGAGATCGTGTATCAACCTGCCACCGACGGGCCACCTCCGGTGATCGATGAGGCGGACCCGTTTTCGACATCGTTGCTCGAGAAGGCAGGTTTGGAGGGGCGGCGTCGAGAGCGGCGCCGCGCCGCGGGTCGTCGTCGGCAGTTGCCTCCGGCGGTCTCCGCAACCGACCATCAGAACGGGAACGGGAACGAGGACGAGGGCGGAGAGACCGAGATCCTGGGCTGGCTGACCGACGACGATGTCACCTAATAGCCGCAACGTGCCCGTCTCTCCTCGGCGAGCAGATCCCGGTCCACTCAGGCAGCCTTCCTGCGATCGCTCAGTTCGATGATCCCATCGAAGCCGAGTCGGCGAGCAAGGTGTCTGGCCGAGTTCGCTGCCGCTCCCCGGCTGCGGAACAACGGGCTGCCGTCGCGTCGCTTGACGAGCCGAGTCGGTTCGAGTCCCGGCAGTTCGATCGTCGCGGTGTAAAAGTCGTCCTTGTTGCGACGTCGTGTTCCGATTCGGACGCTGAGCATCACCTGGCCGGGGTGGCCTTGTGCCGTGGTGTCGGCAAGTGATGGACGACCGGCGATTGCGGGCGGATCGATTTGATTTGGCGAATTCGTCCGGCGGTCGCGTCGCATGATCCAGGCCAGAAGCCGCGACGGTCCGGGCATCTCTTGGGTCAGCAGGCCGAGGATGAACAGTGCGAGCACGATGGGTCCAAACATGACCAGGATCAATTCGTGATCCTCGAGAGGTCCCAGGAATTGCTGTGAGAGTGTGGTCGCGGTGGTTTCCAGAGCTGGAAGCGGTGTGGCAGACGGTGGCGAGGAAATCTGGATGGGCACGGCCGATCGGTCGGCGGTCAACTTGACTGGATGTTCGGTGACATCGGCGCCCGTGGCGGCCGCTGTGGCGACCGGTGTCGGCTGGGCGTCCACCGCCTCGGTCGCGGAGGTCGTCGTTTCACTCTCGTCGCCAGGCTGTCGAGGGGGTGCAACTGGAGCAGAGGTCCTGGGGGGGGTGACGGGTGGCACGAGGTTGTCGGCCTCGGCGTCGTCGGCCGGTTCGCTGTCGGGCCAATTGGGCGGGCCCGGCTCAGCAGGAGGATTCGTGTCGGTCTCGTCGACCGGCTCGGGCGGGTTGCTGCCCTGGAGGGCTGGCTGTGCCGTGTCGCACGGAGCTGGAATGATCGGGGACGTGGGCTCGGAGTCGGGAACCTGCTTGGCCTGGCTCCCTGCGTCCAAAGGCGGTCGGGTCGCGTCAGCCGGTTCGTAGACCTCTGTGGTGTCGGCGGGAATTGTCCGGGGGTTGGCCTTGGGGAGTCGTGCGGCAGTCGGTTCCGGTGAAGGAATGACCTTGGTGGTAGCGGTCGGGGAGTTATCAGCAATCAGTCGGTTCCCGTGGTGCGGATTGCCTGCTCCGGGGGGCTGCTGAGCGGTTCCATCGGATTCGCAACCGGGTTTGCGACCGGGTTGAGGGCCTGCCAGGCCGGCTTCGTGACGAGTGATCAGGTCGATTAGTGCGGCATCGCGACCCGAGAGTGTCAGGTTGTGCGCGCGGGCCACCTTCTTTGCAGAGTGGTACCAGCGGAGCGCATCGGCTGCCTGGCCGCTTCGCCAAGCGGTTTCCGCGGACGCCAGGCAGTTGAGGAACGCCTGTCGTCCTACGGGTGAATCGGGATGTCTGGGTGCGGCAGCGTTTCCTGTTGCAAACAGTAGCAGCAGAATCGCCATGAAACGGCGGGCAAACACGGCGGGATCCCCTCAGGCACGCGGTATCGCGCAGGTGGTGGGTCAACAGTCGACCTCACACCTCCCCCTCCCAGGCAGTGCGTTGCGACGACACCACGCAACCGTCGCAGCCGACTCCACCGTCTTTATCGACAGATTCCGACCCTGTGCTTCAGCGGATTCACCGGGAAATGTCGATGGAGCGTGCCGTCGGCGGCTGCCGATTCGGCCTACTTCAGTAGCCGGGCCTTGCTGGCGATGGTCAGGTCGAGTGACCCATCGAAGGACACGCCGTTGATGTGCAGCGTCAACGTGCCTGTGATCTGCGTGGAATCGGATTCCGAGACGATCAGACCGTTCTCGAGGTCGATCAGGATCTCGCCGGCCCCTTTTGCGATCTTGAGCTTGCTGGCGGTGATCTTTGTCGGGCTGCCTTCAGGGGGATCCTGGGTGAGAGTCACTTCCAGCGCTTTGGTCGTGATCCTGTGCAGTGTATTTTCGCCCCGGGTGACGGTGCCGGTGTAGGTGTACTGGCGTTTGACGGTGAGTTCCTGTCCGGCTTCGAGCTGTTGGACGGTGGAATGCTGCCACTGTTCGCCCTTGCGAATCGCCTTGGCGACGATTCGCCCGGACTGGTTCTTTTTTTGCTTGATCAGTGCCTCGGCACCCAACTGGGTGGCGAGGCTTTTGCGGACTTCCGGGTTGAGATCCTCGAGTGCCTTGTCGGCCCCTTCGACTTTTTGCAGCTTGTCTGACTTGTCGTAAACAAAGGTGTACCTCGACTTGGAGATGACACGCAGTAAATCGAGAACCGGTTCGAGTTGCGGGAGGGGGGCTTTCTTGCCGGGGTTGCTGGAATCGAAGCTGAGCTTGATGCCCGGGGCCGTGATTTCCTGTTGCAACTTCTTGATTCTCTCCGTCACCCGCAGCGAACCGTTGTTACCTCGGGGTCCAACCGAGGATTCGGCAATGATGAACTGTACGGTCTTGGTCTCGATGTCCATTCCATTGAGTGTGAGGATTTGCTTGCTGGTGTTTTCGACATTGAAGATCTGCTGAGTGTTCGGCTGGTGTTTCAGCTTCAGGACCACCTGGGCCTCGGCGGCCGAAGCGATCAGAAGTGCGACACTGGCCGACAACAGGATCAGTTGCGGCCGGGAGCAAAGAAACCGAGACATACGTGATCCTCTTGGAGTCGCTTCAGGGAATTCGTCGGAGTACGATCTGTCGGCGACGCCAATGGCACCGTAACAGCTACAAATCGCCATCCATCCGAGTCTGGCAATTCTTGCGAGAAAGTCCACCGTCAAAGTGTGTCACGATACCGTCGATCGACCGGCGGTACACAGTGAAGAGTCAGGAGCCTGGGATGCGACATGCGGGATTAAGAATCACGGCGATTATGGTCGCCGCGGCCGGCCTGGTTTGGGGTGTGGAGGCGGCAGTGGCAGCTCCGCCGCACGTGGTGTTTCTGATCGGCGAGCGGGAGTACAAGACCGAGGAGACTCTGCCGAAGTTTGCTCGCGATGAGTTGATCGGCAAGTTGAAGTTCCGTTGTACGTTCGTGCACGCCGATCCGAAGGACGGGAACTCGTTCCCCGGGATCGAGGCAATCGAGACGGCGGACCTGGTGATTCTGAGTGTCCGCCGACGATCCCTGAAGGTGGCCGACCTGGCACGGGTCAGAAAACACCTTGCTGCGGGGCGTCCGCTGGTCGGGGTCCGCACGGCCAGTCATGCGTTTCACACCAAGGGAAAGCACCCCCGGGGACATGCTGAGTGGCAGGAATTTGACCCCGAGGTCCTGGGTGGCCACTACGTGGGTCACCACGGCAATAAGCTGGTGGCCACCGTCGCGACGCTGCCGTCGGCGGCAAAACACCCAATCCTCGCCGGCGTGTCGACCAAGCCGTTTGATGTCGGGGGATCCCTGTACCGGGTCAATCCTCTGAAGAAGGCGTGCGTGCCGCTGCTGAGCGGTCGGGTCGAGGGAGCACCGGTCGAGCCGGTGGCCTGGACGCACAGCTACCGCGGTGGCCGGATCTTCTACACGTCGCTGGGGCATCCCAAGGACTTCCAGTTGCCGGCCTTCCAACGCCTGTTGCGGAATGCGGTCCTCTGGTCGTTGAAACGGGAAACCGGTGATAAGGGGTGATTGGACCAGCGAAGAATGCTGGGCGGCACGATTCCGGTGCCCGGCTTTGCTGGTCGGATTATTAGACTGGGTCGCGGGTCGAGTCCAAAACGCGGGGAGGATCGGGCATGCGATACGAATGGGTGGGACGGGGACTGTGCTTGACAGTGAGCCTGGCCGTGACGATGTCGTTGTCGGCTGCTGACAAGAAGCCCGCGGGCAGGACACCGGCCAAGTCGTCGAAAAAGGAGCGAGACTTTTCGGGGCCTCAGGTTGGAGAGGTCATGCCGAAGTTCAGCGTGAAGCGGATGTTCGGCGAAGATCCCGACGAGACCTTTGATCCGATTGCTGCGGCTGCCGGCAAGCCGGTGGTGTTGGTGTTTGTCCACAAGGTCACTCGACCCGGGATTGCCGCGATCCGAACCCTCAGTAAGTTTCTCGGGCAAAAGAAGTCTTCGATCAGCGGCGCGGTAGTGTTTCTGACGGAGGATCCGACGGCGACGGTCAACTGGATGCGCCGCGCGCGACGGGCTTTACCCAGCGAAGTCCCGTTGGGGATTTCCGGCGACGGGATCGAAGGGCCGGGCGCCTACGGGCTCAATCGCAAGGTCGAGTTGACCGTGTTGGTGGGGAACAAGGGCAAGGTCACTGCCAATTTCGCATTGGTACAGCCCTCGACCCAGGTCGACATCCCCAAGGTGCTCAAAGCCGTCGTCTCGCATGTGGGCGGCAAGGTCCCGACGTTGGCATCACTGGGTGTCGCCCCTCGCCGCTCACGCGGTGGGCTGCCTGCGGCCATCGCGACCAAGGTGCGGCAGTTGATCGGCAAGACGGCCAAGCCGGCCGATGTCGAAAAGACGGCCACGGAACTCGAGGTGATCTTCGCCAGGCGACCGGCCGTGGCGAAGCAGGTGGGCCAGGTCGGTCGGCGAATCATCACCGCCGGCCGGCTCGATACGTACGGCACAAAGCCGGCTCGCACCTATCTCAAGAAGTGGGCCGACAAGTACGCTCCGGCCCGACCCGGTCGATCCAAACAGAAGCGGAAGCAGCGGCCAAAGCAGAAGTCGAAGACGGTGAAGGACGGCAAGGGCCGCGACTCCTGAAACGTCGTTGGCTACGTGGCCCAGGGTGGTCGTTCTTCAGCCCACCTGCGGTGGGCTAGAACGACTCGTAGGTCTTGGGAAACTGGACCAGCAGCCACCTCTGTTGATACTCGTGGCAATGCGACCAGCCCAGCGTTTCGTACAGGTCGCGGCGTTTCTTGACGTACCAGAAGTTCGGCGGGGTGCCGGGGTAGTATTTCGTGAGCCACTTCAGTGCCACTGCCGGGCGGCCGCGACGCCGTTCGCGGCGGATGTGCAGCAGCACGTAGGTCTTCTCGGTCGTGTCGACCCAGCGGCCCAGTTCCTTGAAGTTGCTCTCGAAGGCCTTGTTATGGGCCGGCTGGTCGGCGATCGGATGCGCCGCGATCACCTTGGGCAATTCCATGTAAGCCAGCGCCCGGCCCTTGCGGTAGAGTGCATCGACGAGCACGGCCTTGTCGGCTGAACGTCCGCCGCGCCTCCCGAGGGTGCGGGCCAGTTTGTCGGTGTCGATGGTGGCGATCACCGCATCGGCCGCAGCGACGACGTCCGAGAGCCGCTCCTTGCGGTGCTTGACGTCATCGAGACGATCGAGCCGGGTCAGCAGGACCGGACGGAGCTTGGGAGTCTTGGCAAGCAGCTTCGCTGCCAGTTCGTCGAATTCCTTCCGCCTGGTTTCAAACGGGATCCTGGCCAGTCGATCGATCAGGAATTTCCGCTGTTCGGCCACCAGGTCTCCCGCCGGAGATTTCGCCGTGGGCTTGGTCGAGGTGGGCTTGGCGGGCACGACCAGCGACAGACCGAAACCGCCCGGTCGACGACCGGCGCCGTGCCGGGCCGAGTTCGCTCTGCCATAGTAGACCGTGCCTCTCAGTTGGTCTCCGGCCGCTGCGTCGGAGGGCAGTTGGCCGGGTCGCGGAGCGACCAGGAAGATCGAACGCGACTGGCCGCTGGCCAGGGGGCCGGAGGTGCTCGAGCGGAGTCCCAGGGACGCGACGCCGCGGCTGGCGGCGATCTTGATGGTGACCGGCTTCTTCAGAGGCCGGTCCAACGCCAGTCTGATCGACTTGTGCCTGTTGAGGACTGCCTCGTCGGTATGTCGCAACTGCAATCTCAGCCGATACGACCCGGCAGCCAGGTTCAGCGAACTCGGAAACGTGTCGTCGCAGCCGATTCGACGTTTGTTGCTGTCAAAGAGCATCCAGAGTTGAGTCCCGAAGGGTGAGTCGTACAGCTGGTTGTCGAGCTCCGGAAAGCGAGGTGCGACCGAGCCGGCTCGAGGCTGTTCGAACGCATATTCAATCACCAGTTGCCGGATCACCCGGTCCTCGGTCAGGTGATCACGTTCGGAGTTGAGTGTTTTCAGCGACGAGGAGGCCGGGGGTACCAGAATGCGATGTGTACTCAGCGAGGCCTGCGGTGCCAGTTCTTCTGCCACGAGCCGGTTCTGCAGGTTGACCCGCGTGCCCCCCTGCCCGGCCGCGAGGGCCACGTCGTGCTGGTCCGGCACGATACCGTGGAATCGCACCGAGCAGTCCACCGAGGAGGACCCCAGGCTTGACCAGTACTGGGAGAGACAGACTTCGAGCATCCGGCCGGGGACGACCGAGATGCTGTGCACGACCTCGGCGCCCGGTCTGAGAGTCAGGTAGCGTCGCGACTGGTCCTCGCTGAAGCTCCGGCCCGGCCGCAACTGGAGGGTGTGCAGGACAAACCGGCGGTTGGGACCGGCCGCGACGGGCGTGGGCTGGCTGGAGGTGGCTGCAGGAGTGTCGGTGCTGGCTGCGGGAAGCGATTTCAGCGTCAGCGAGATATCGGCCCAGGTTGCTCCGGGCGGGGGATCGAGGAATCGACGTGCGAGGTCACCGGGTTGGAACTTGAGTGTCGACTTCCAACTCGACGGGGAGTCCGCACCGTGGGGCTTGATCACGGTAATCGGGATCCGCGCCAGCGGCCCGCGTGCGGCGTTGTCGCTGTCGTGGACCAGGACCTGCCCGAAGTGGGCACCCGGTTCGAGTCGACTGGGGTCGACCACCAACCGGAAGCTGTCTCCACCATGGGTCAGCAGCAATTGCTCTCCGCAGTCGATCCACTCATCGGTCGCTTCCAGGGCCAGGTTCAATCCGAAGGCAACACGACCCTTGTTGTCGAAGCCTTCAGGGAAGCGTGGTGTGAGTTGCACGAGTCGCGAGGCGGCTCGGCTGGTTTCGTGAGCGTCTCGCAGGTAGACACCCCTCCGCCCACGGCCTCCCGAGACCCGCACCTCGATCGGCAGCATCTCGCCGACTGCCTTTGCGTGCTCGGCCAGGTGCTGCCAGGCCAGGTCGACCTGCAGCAGTCCCGGTCCCTGTCCGAATCCATCGGCGGCCGTGCCGGGGATCGGCCGGGCGGTGTTGCGGATGGCTCGTTTGAGGCTGGCGGGGGTGTAGGAAATGCCCTGTTGCTTGAGTCCGGAGATGAGCAGTGCGAGATTGCCGCAGGCGTTGGGCGAGGACATCGAGGTGCCATTCATCTGCATGCTGCCCTGCAGCGTCCAACTCGGGACCGGCGCCACGGCTCCGCCGGGAGCAAAAATATCGACACCGGCGTCGCCGTCTGAGGTGGGCCCTCGGCTGGACCAGGTGTAGGGCATGCCGGGCAGGAGCTTTCGCAACGAGTACTCGGCGCGCATCATCGCCGGCGAGACGTAGGCCCCCACGCCCAGCAGTGCCGAGGAGGTTCCTCCGGGTGAGCCGACCGTCGAGAGAGCGGGTCCGGCGTTCCCGGCACTGGCGACAAACACCACGCCGTGCCGGTTGACCAGTTCGGAAAACAGCGACACCAGCCGACCCCGGTTGGGCAGGTGAGACGGTTCGCCGTAGCTCATGTTGACCAGGTCGCAGCGGTTGTGCAGCACCGCGGCCAGGCCTCGGACCAGCCCGGCCCCGGTTTCCATCGAGCCCAGTCGCGTGTCACCGATCTTGACCGAGACGATACGGGCTCCGGGAGCCAGCCCGTTGCGGCCGGGTTGGTCGGGGTAGTGGGCCGCGACGATGCCGGCGACGTGTGTGCCGTGTGCCCCGCAGGTTGTGACGATCGAGAGCAGGTTGCCCTTGTCGAAGATGTTGACGGTGAAATTGAGCAGGCTGGCACTCGAAAACGTCGCGTACTTCGGCTCGTCGCGATACGTCGTCAGCAGGGTCTCGTTGGCCAGGTCCCCGTCCTCGTCGGTGTCGACCGCGGCACGCCAACGGTCGCCGTCGTGAAACACGACGCAATCGAAGACCGGTCCGGGGTCGGCGAGGTTTCCGGCGGCGGCCTTGAGTTGAGCAATCCGCTCGGCGAGTTCTTCTCGTTCGAGCCTCATGGCCGCGTTGGGTTTCGGGTGGGTCTTGTCCCAGTCAACCAGGTTTTTGGCCAACGTGTTGGAGGTCACTCGCTGTTGCCGATCCCAGGCCTTTCGTCGTTCCCGCTTCAGCCGTGTCACCAGGCCGCCGGGGTAGAGGTCGAAGGCTCGTTTCCAGCCCAGGTGGAGTTTTCCGCTGGGATTTTTCCATTGGCCGGGGATCGAGAGCGTGCGGCCGGTGAGTCCCGTGATCTTTCCTCCCGATGCGGTCTTCACGGTTGAGGTGTCGACGTCGCCACTGCCGGTGCCATCGATCAGGTCGACCACCTTGAGTTGTCCGTCGGTCGTTTTCTGCAGCCCGGCAGCTCCGGGGTCGACGCCGGTGTCGAAGATGGCCACCACAACCCCGCGTCCATCGAACTCCTTGTGTGCCTCGAGCAGCCGGGCGGCTCCGGTTTCGATCTTGGGCAACAGACCGCGGTCAAAGGGCTCCTCCGGCGTCTTGGGGTCCTGGGCCGTGAGCGCCGAGGCGGTCAGCAGCAGGATCGAGACAGTCGCCAGTCGAGTCCACCGCTGCGGGCGGACGCGGACGGATGGTTGGTGATCGGTCGCAGGTGTGCTGTTCATGGAGGCAACCCGTCGAGTGGGAGCGGTGGGTCCTGCGGGACATGAGAATCCTGGGGACGTCTATTCTACGGTGGAGTCCGACCCGTTGGGTGGGGTTTCCGCCAGGTGCTCGTTTCGTCTCGGCTCGACCATTCTGAAAGTCAGCAGTCCGCCGGCGGTCACGATGATCGCGACCCCGACGAAGATCGGCTCGAATCCGAACTCGTCGATCATCCAGCCGATCGCCGGTGAGGCAAAAAACGGTACGGTCATGGCCAGGTTGAGGGTGGCGATATGACGGGGATGTTCCGAGGGTGGTGCCAGTTCAAGCACGTAGTTGTAGATGGTGCGAAATGTCAGCGGGGTCAGGCCCAGCAGGCTGAAGATGATCCAGTAGTGGCCAGCAAACGAGTCTGCCGGCAGCAGCGCCAGTAGCGGCACCGAAGCGAGCAGAAAGATCTCGATGCGGATAACCAGCCGGTTGCCGCAGAAATCGGCCAGCCAGCCGAACAGGAAGGTGCCGACCCCGAACCCGATGTTCTGGGCCACGACCCAGTGCATCAGGTAGCTGCCCTGTTCAATCTGCTGATCACTGAGCGTGCTGCGTCCGAGGGTCTGGAAGTGCGGGAAGGCGAGCTGGATCGAGATGAAGAGCATGGCCACGCAGGCGATCCGGCGGAACGGCCGGTTGGTTCGAAACAGCTCCCAGGCGTCCAGCAGCAGTTGCCCGGGACGCCGTCGCGGGCGGTTGGCCTGTTCGTCGGCCGGCTCGTGAATCAGGCAGGCCAGGACGCCGGCCAGCACGAAGCCTCCCGCGGTCATCAGGAAGATCCAGGCGAAGCCGCCATCAGGCTGTTTCAGCCAGCCGGGTATCAGCAGCAGCACGGCGGTCACCGAGGTGATCGAGCCGAGCAGTCCCGAGATGGCCAGCAGCCGACCCCGGCGGTTGGCTCGGATCAGCTTCCCCTGCAGTGTCGACCAGGCCAGCCGTTGCAGCCCGGTGAAGAGGAACACGACGCCGTAGCAGACCAGGAACATCGCCGGCAACCACCGGGACATTCCGCTCAGCAGCCCCGACCCGGGTTGCCAGATCCTCAGCCAGGTCACCGCCAGCACGCAGAAGGGGATCGCCATCGCGAAGGTGGCGACACAGAGCAGGACCTTTTTCCTCGGAGCCGCCTTCAGTCTCGGGGCATAAAACAGCGGGGGCAGGCTGCTGCAGATTCGGTTGACCACCGGCAGGCAGCCACGCAGCCAGCCGGCTCCGGAGATCGCGTCCATGAAGGCCGGCATGATCACCGTCTCGGTCTTGAAGATCCAGCCGAGACGCAGCGAGATGTAGTGCGCTGCGAGCGTGACGAGATTCTTCGACTCGACCGCCCTGATCTCGGCCGAAGGCTCCTGCTGTCGGTCCAGTTCCTGTGGAAGCGGTGGCTCGTTGCGGGCGGTGTCGGGCATGGCGGGCCGAGTGGGCTGTGAAGAGCCGAGTGTGCGGCGGAGCAACTCGACGGTCAAGTCGACCCGATCCCGGTGGCGGACGCGGTGCTTGACCCCGCCGGGGTCGGCCACGAGAGTAGATTTGCGGAGAGTCAATTCGGGGGAGTTGCGGATGGGACAGGCCCAGGACCGCCGGGCATTTGCCCTGGAAGTTGTCGAGAGACTGGTCGAGGCGGGTCACGAAGCCGTCTGGGCGGGGGGCTGCGTGCGCGATCTGTTGCTTGGAGGCGACCGTGTTCCCGACGACTACGACATCGCCACTGATGCGATTCCCGAGCGTGTGCGTGAGATCTTCGGTCGAGATCGGACTGTTGAAGTGGGTGCATCGTTTGGTGTGATCCTGGTACGAGTCGCCGGTCCGCAGCCGCCGATCGAGGTGGCGACGTTTCGGACCGAGGGTGCTTACGGTGACGGGCGACATCCCGATTCGGTCCAGTTCGCCTCGAGGCAGGAAGACGCTCGCCGCCGCGACTTCACCATCAACGGCATGTTCATGAATCCTCAGACCGGCGAGGTCTTCGACGATGTCGGCGGCCGGCGAGACCTGGAACAGCAGGTGGTGCGTGCCATTGGCGATCCCGAGTCACGGATCAACGAGGACAAGCTGAGGATGCTGCGGGCGATCCGATTCACTGCCTTGCTAGGCTTCACGCTTGATCCGGCCACCGCGGCTGCGATCGGAGACCATGCCGGGGAGATCTCGGTGGTCAGTGCCGAGCGGATTGCCGAGGAGTGGCGGAGGATGCTGGGTCACAAGAGCCGCGCGGTCGCGGTCAGCTTGGCGATCGAGACGGGGTTGCTGGAGTGTGTATTCCCAGAGCTCCCCGCCGGGGCGGACTCGGTGGCGGTATCGCGGTTACAGCGGCTACCCGAGTCGGCCACGGCGAATGTCGGGCTGGCGCTGTTGCTGGTGGACGTCGCCGATCCGCGTGTGGTCTGCCGGCGGTTGAAGTTGTCGAACCGTGAGTGCGACGAGGTGGCCTGGCTGGTCATTTCGCGGTCCGCGCTGGACTCGGCCCCGACTCAACCTCGTTCAAAGCTGTTCCCCGTGCTGGCAGATCGGTCGCGGGACGGGCTGCTGGAGCTGGTCGACGCGATCGAGCGGGCCGACGGTCGAGAGAGTTCGGAGGTGGCCTGGTGCCGCGGGTTGCTGGAAACCGTATCTGACCAGGAGCTGAATCCTCAGCCCCTGGTGACCGGGGACGACCTGCAGGCGATCGGCTTGAGTCCCGGTCCGCTGTTCAAGACACTGCTGGATTCGGTGCGGGCCGCACAGCTGGATCGAGAAATCCGAAATCGCGACGAGGCTCTGGCGATGGTACAAGAGATCAACACGAGGCAGCATAACGATGAGTGAGACGATGAGTGAGACGGTGAGGATTGCGATGATCGGTGCCGGCGCCGTCGCCGACTACCACCATGTCCCCGGGATCAACATCGATCCTCGCGCCGAGTTGGTTGCCGTCTGTGACCCGAACGAGGCCCTGCTCGAGCAGCGTCGAGTCGACTGGGGCGATCTGCACACGACAACCGATTACCAGGAGATCGCGGCGGCCGAGGATGTGGACGCGGTGATCATCGCCACCCCCAACTTCACTCATGCTCCGATCACCCTGGCGTGTGTCGCGGCCGGCAAGCACGTGATGTGTGAGAAGCCGTTGGGATTGAGTTTTGAGGAGTCGGCCGAGATGTACCGTGCGGCCCGCGATGCCGACGTGCGGCACATGACCGCCTTCACCTACCGATTTGCCCCTTCGATGCGGTATCTCAGACACCTACTGGCCGATGGGCAACTGGGCACACCCCGGCACTTTCGCAGCCAGAGATTCCTCGATCTGCCCGAGACCAGCTGGAGTTGGCGGCAGTACAAGGACAAGGCGGGCGCCGGGGACCTGTACGACATGACAATTCACCGGATCGATTTTGCCCAGGACCTGCTCGGTCCGATTGCCTCGGTCTGCGGAGCCATCGCGCAGTTTGCCCCTCGGACCGAGACTCCCGACGGGGAAGTCTGCGAACCCTCGGACGTCGACGACTGGTCGGCACTGGTGGGGCGTTTCCAGAGCGGTGCGGTGGGCGTCTGGGAGGGCAGCACGCTGATGAAGGGGCACCACAACGACGGGTATGGATTCGAGTGGGCCGAGATCAACGGCAGCGAGGCGTCGGCGGTCTACCAGTTGACCGATCCGAACAACATCCTGCTGGGTGGTCACGGCGAGTCGTTGAGGAAGGTGGCGGTACCCGACGAGTTCCTGGTGCCCGAGGGCAGCCCCCGCGACCCGGCCCAGGGTGTGCCCAGCGACGTGTTTCGATACGACCTGGTCTGGGAGTTCGTCTCCGCGATCATCGAGCGGCGTGATCCGGTGCCGAATTTTCGTGACGGGGCGAGTGCCCAGGCCGTGGCCGATGCGGTGCTGGCTTCGGATGCCGAGGGCCGATGGGTTGACGTGAGTGGGGCCCTCGATTGACCATCTCCCGGCCGCTTGCTACAACCATTTTGACGCTCTGCTTGGGCAGAGACGCTCTTGGTACCGCTCTTTTCGACCAGGACCTGGCCACCGATGGGACGAGTTGAACGCGACCGCGAGATCGCTCGGCGACGGCATCGTCGCCGCAAGTTGCAGAAACTGCGGAAGGAATTTGCCGCGGCGAGCAACAAGAGCCAGAAGCAGGCGATCGTTGAGAAAGTGCAGCGGATCTCTCCGCTGGTCGATCTCGAGAACGAACCCGCCGCCGACTGAGTCTCTTGCTTCGGTCAATCGGTCGACGGCAGGTTCGCGGCGACAGCGTGCGTGCAGTCGCCGGGCTCGGCTGCCGAGTCGGCGGTGAAGACGAATCCATCGGCTTGTCCGTCGACCTCCAGCACCGCCCCCTCGGGGAATTCTCCGGCCAGCAACCTGTTGGCCAGCCCGTTCTGGATCCTCTGCTGGATCACTCGTTTCAGTGGCCGGGCCCCGTAGCGGCGGTCATAGCCCTCGCGGGCCAGCAGTTCGCGAGCCGAGTCGGTGACCTGCAGTTCGTAGCCCTGTTCGGCGAGTTGGCCGGTGAGTTCTACGAGTTGGAGGTCGACGATGCGTCGTATGTCGGCCGGGTCCAGTGGCGAGAAGACGATGGTTTCGTCGATGCGGTTGAGGAATTCTGGGAGAAACGCACTGGAGAGCACTTCGTTGAGGGCCTCGTTGATCGCTTCGCGGTCGTTTTTCTCGACGTGTTCCAGGATGGCGGTACTTCCGAGGTTGCTGGTCATCACGATCAGCGAATTGGAGAAGTCGACGGTGCGGCCCTGTCCATCGGTCAGGCGTCCGTCGTCGAGCACCTGCAACAGGACATTGAACACGTCGCGGTGGGCTTTTTCGATTTCATCGAGCAGGATCACCGAGTAGGGCCGTCGCCTGAGTGCTTCGGTCAACCGTCCACCGGCCTCGTAGCCGACGTACCCGGGTGGGGCACCGATCAGGCGAGCGACCGAGTGCGATTCCATGAACTCGCTCATGTCGATCCGCACCATCGCCTTGGCGTCGTCGAAGAGGAATTCGGCCAGTGCCTTACACAGTTCGGTCTTGCCGACTCCGGTGGGACCCAGGAACAGGAACGACCCGATCGGTCGTCCCGGTTCAGCGAGTCCGGACCGGGACCGTCTGACCGCGTTGGCCACCGCTTCGACCGCCTCCCCCTGCCCCACGACCCGCCGGCGCAGCACTGATTCCAGGTCGAGCAATTTCTCTCGCTCGGCTCTCAGCATTCTGCTGACCGGGATTCCCGTCCAGCTGCTGACCACCCGGGCAATGTCCTCGCCGGTGACCTTTTCCCGTAGCATCCGCTGGTGGTCGTCTCCTTCGCTGGCGGCGATCTGGGCTTCGAGTTGTTCGAGTTGTGACCTGGCCTGGCTGAGCCGGGTTTCGGCGGCATGAGCGGTCACGAAGTCTTCGTTGAGATTCGACTCTCGGGCGCGGGCAAACGCCTGCTCGTAGGCCCCCTGCAGCGGCTCGATCGATTCCTTCAACGGCTGCAGTCGTCCGAGCACCGCCTTTTCGGCTTCCCACTGAGCCTTGAGCCGTGTGACTTCCTCGTCGCGATCGGCGATCTGCCGCCTGAGTTCGTCGAGCCGCTCAGGGCCCTGCGTGGTTTCGCCCGCGGCGTCCTCGGCTTCTTCGGCCAGCGCAGCAGCTTCGATCTGCATCCGTGTCAGTTGCCTGGTGGCTTCATCGATCTCGGCGGGCATCGAGTCGATTTCCATTCTCAAGCAGCTGGCAGCCTCGTCGACGAGGTCGATCGCCTTGTCGGGGAGGAAGCGGTCGCCGATGTATCGGTCGGCGAGCGTGGCGGCGGTGGCCAGGGACTGGTCTGTGATGCGGACGCCGTGGTGCGTTTCGTAGCGGTCCTTGAGTCCGCGGAGGATCGAGACGGTGTCGTCGACGGTGGGTTCGTTGACCAGCACCGGCTGGAACCGGCGTTCGAGAGCGGCGTCGCGTTCGATGTGCTGTCGGTACTCGTCGAGCGTGGTGGCTCCGACGCAGTGGAGCTCGCCGCGTGCCAGGGCGGGCTTGAGCAGGTTGGAGGCATCGAGCGATCCTTCCGAGGCACCGGCTCCGACGACGGTGTGTAACTCGTCGATGAACAGGATTACCCGACCCGCGGATTCCTCGACCTCCTTGAGCACCGCTTTGAGCCGGTCTTCGAACTCGCCGCGGTACTTGGCCCCGGCGATCAAAGCACCGAGGTCCAGAGCCACGACACTCTTGTTGACGAGTTTCGTCGGCACATCACCGCGGATTATCCGTTGTGCCAGGCCTTCGATGATCGCCGTCTTGCCGACACCCGGCTCGCCGATCAGTACCGGGTTGTTCTTGCGTCGTCGTGAAAGCACCTGGATCACCCGCCGAATCTCCTGGTCGCGGCCGATGACCGGATCAAGTTGCCCGGCCCGGGCCAGGGCCACCAGGTCGATCCCGTACTGCTTCAGCGCGTCGTACTTCTCTTCGGGCGAATCGTCGGTGATCTGCTGGTTGCCTCGGATCGACTCGAGCGCTTCGAGCACGTCATGCTCCTCGACGGCCGACAGCTTCAGCAACCGTCCGGCGGTGTCGTCGCAGTCGAGAAGGCTCAGCAGGAGGTGTTCGGTTGAGAGGAAGCGGTCGCCCATCGCCTGGGCACGCCGGTCGGCGGATGTCAGCACGGCGTCGAGCGACGGTGAAACTCCCAGTTCGCTCGCGTCGCCGGTGACGCGGGGCAGCCGATCGAGCTCCCCGTCGACGAGTGCCTCCAGCGAAGCGGTGTCGACACCGATGCGTTCAAACAGCATGCCGATCACGCCACCTGGATCGTCGAAGAACGCGGCCAGGAGGTGCAGGGGGGCGACGAATTGATGCTGCCGCTGCTGAGCGGTCTGCTGTGCCCGCAGCACCGCGGCGCGGGCCTTGATCGTCAATTGGTCCAGTGGCAGGCTCATCGTGCTCCTCCTTGTCTAGTCGTCCTTGGCCTCCTCGGTCGGTGTCTTTTCCTCGGCCGGTGTCTCTTCCTCGGCCGGTGTCTCTTCCTCAGCCGGTGTCTCTTCCTCAGCCGGTGTCTCTTCCTCAGCCGGTGTCTCTTCCTCGGCCGGCTTCTTTTCGAATTCCGCGTCGATCACGTCCTCGGCGTCGGCCGAGTCGGCTGCAGCGGGGCCGGCGGCGGCTTCACCCTCGGCGGCGTCGTACATGTGCTTGGAGAGTGCGTGAGCGGCCTGGTTGAGTTCATCGACGGCCGAGTCGATTCCCGCAGCGTCCTCGCCGCCGGCCGTCTCGTTCACCTTCGCGATCGCCGCTTCCAGCGCGGTTTTGGAAGCCTCGTCGAGGGTCTCGGCGTGCTCGGTCATCAGCTTCTCGGTCTGGTACACCAGGGACGACGCCTTGTTCCGCGCCTCGGCCAAGTCCCGCTTCTTCTTGTCCTCCTCGGCATGCTCCTCACCGGCAGCCCGCGCCTGTTCGATATCGTCTTCGGAGAGCCCGCTGGACTCCTCGATCCGTACCGACTGCTTCTCGTTGGTCGCCTTGTCCTGGGCGGTGACATTCAGGATGCCGTTGACGTCGATGTCGAAGGTGACTTCGACCTGAGGGACACCGCGCGGTGCCGGGGGGATGCCGTCGAGGTTGAACTGTCCGAGCTTGCGGTTGTCTGAGGCCATCTGTCGTTCGCCCTGGAAGACCTGCACCGTGACGGCGGTCTGGTTGTCGATGGCGGTCGAAAAGATCTCACCGCGCGAGGTCGGGATCGTGGTGTTGCGCTCGATGAGCCGAGTCATGATGCCGCCCTCGGTCTCGATCCCCAACGACAACGGGGTCACGTCCAGCAGCACCACCTCGTTGATGTCGCCGGCGATGATCCCGCCCTGGATCGCCGCGCCCAGCGCCACCACCTCGTCGGGGTTCACGCCCCGATGCGGCTCCTTGCCGAAGAGCTCCTTGACAAACTCCTGCACCTTGGGAATCCGTGTCGAACCACCCACCAGCACCACCTCGTCGATGGCGGAAGGGTCAAGGCCCGAGTCGGAGAGCGCATTGACGATCGGTTTGCGACATTTCTCGACCAGCGAGTCAATCAACTGCTCGAACTCGGCCCGGGTGATCGAGAGCTGCAGGTGCTTGGCACCGCTGTCGTCGGAAATGATGAACGGGAGATTGATGTCGGTTGTCTGCGATGACGAAAGTTCCTGCTTGGCCTTCTCGGCCGCTTCCCGCAGACGCTGCAACGCCATCGGGTCCTGCCGCAGATCAATGCCCTCCTCGGACTCGAATGCGTTGGCGAAGTGATCGATCAGGACCAGGTCGAAGTCGTCTCCACCCAACTGCGTGTCCCCATTGGTACTGAGGACCTTGACCCAATCGTTGTCGACCTCGAGGATCGAGACGTCGAAGGTGCCGCCGCCGAGGTCAAAGACGGCGATCTTCTGGTCTTCCTTCTTCTCCATGCCATAGGCCAGCGAGGCAGCAGTCGGCTCGTTGATGATCCGCTCGACCTCGAGCCCCGCGATCTGGCCCGCGTCCTTGGTCGCCTGACGCTGGGCGTCGTTGAAATAGGCCGGCACCGTGATCACCGCCCGGTTGACCTTGTGGCCAAGATAACTCTCGGCCGCCTCCTTCAACTTCCTCAATACCAGTGCCGAAATCTCCGGCGGCTTGTATGACTCGCCAGACGCCTCGACCTGGACATATTCCTCCGACTGCCCCGACACCGTGTAGGGAACCGACTTCTCGTTGGATGACACCTCGCTGTGCCGACGTCCCATGAACCGCTTGATCGAATAGACGGTGTTCTGCGGGTTGGTCACCGCCTGCCGCTTGGCCGGCTCGCCCACCAACGTCTCGCCCTTGTCCGTGAATGCCACGACACTCGGTGTCAGGCGATTTCCTTCCTGGTTGGCCAGAACCTTCGGCTCACCACCCTCGATAACCGCGACCACGGAGTTGGTCGTCCCCAAGTCGATGCCGATTACCTTCTCGTTTTCCAATGCCATCTCTCACATGCCCTCGCGTTTAAGTCCGATCCCATTCGGATGTTTATCACTGGTGAATTGCAAACAGTGTGCCAAGACACTGGTTGCGACAGTTCACAGGACGTAACAATAGTAATAGACAGGTGTTATGACATTCGTTGTCAGCCGTAATAGTAGGAGATCCGGACGAGATCTGCCAGATTGGCACATGCGAGAGGCATTCGGGCAGGTCGTGTTCGTGCCAAAGTGGCAGATGCGGTTCAGTTGGCGTCGGACCGCTTGACAGTGTGGACGGCGAGCGGGTACAACACGCCAAAACTGCTGCTGTGGTAGGGTTTTGCGTTGGGGAGGGACGGTTGCGAGTCGGCGTTTTGGGTGATTGAAGCGTGGGCGGTGGCTTGGAACGACCGCGAGTTTGGTTGTTTTGCTCGGCGTGTCTTTCGATCGGCGGTTTTGTTGAATTCAGTGGTTTGGATGCCGTAAAAGTCAGAGATCGGTGCCCTCGGTGGGATGCTGACCAGGGGACACCCCGGTTGCGGGGAGATGTTGAAGGATTGAGGGGACCGGGGCGGGAGTCGTCTGGTACTGGAGTAGAGCAGATGGCCAGGAAGTCGACGAGCGGCAAGGCGAAAGCGAGTCCGGCGCCGCAGTCTCGAGCGCGGTCATCCAAGACGTCGGCGTCGATCAAGGCGCGGCTGAAGAAGCTGGACCGCGAGTTGATCAAGCGACTGCATGAGCGTGCGCGGTTGACGATCGAGCACCTGTCGTTGCTTCCGGACCCCCAGCGTGTGATGTACGACCCGATCTCGGATGACGCCCTGTGGTCGCAGTTGGAGAAGCAGCCCGGTGCCTTGCCGTTCGCGGCCCTGCGGGGGATCTACCGTGAACTGCTCAGTGCGTCGCGCCGTTCGATCAAGGCCTCTCGGGTGGCGTATCTCGGCCCTCAGTTCAGCTACACGCACCTGGCTGCGATCGAGCGATTCGGCAAGTGGGCCGACCTGATTCCAGTCACCACGATCGCGGCGGTCTTCGAGGAGGTGAACCGGAGTCATGCCGAGTTCGGGATCGTGCCGATCGAGAACAGCACCGACGGTCGGATCATCGACACCCTGGACATGTTCACCCGGATGCCGTTGCGGATCTGCGGCGAGGTTCAGATTGCGGTCAATCACAACCTGCTGGCGCGGTGTCCTCGGAGCGAGGTGATCGAGATTTACAGCAAGCCCCAGGCGTTGTCACAGTGTCGGAACTGGTTGAGTCACAACATGCCGCAGGCGCGTCTGATCGAGGTCACCAGCACATCGACGGCGGCGAACTTGGCGCGTGACAAGTCGGGAGCCGCGGCAGTGGCGAGTTGCCAGGCGGGGATCGAGTACGACATCCCGGTGCTGGCGGCCAACATCCAGGACAACGAAGAGAACGTAACCCGCTTTGCCGTGATCGGTGACGAGGTGTTGGCTCGCACCGGCCGCGACCGCACCGCGATCCTGTTGCAGGTGCGCCACAAGCCCGGTTCGTTGGCCGACGCCCTGGGCGTCTTCAAGAAGAACAAGCTGAACCTGACCTGGATCGAGTCGTTCCCGTTGCCGGGACCCGTGGGCGGTTACCTGTTCTTTCTCGACTTCGAGGGCCACGCAAGCGACACTCGAACCAAGCGGGCCCTCGAGGCGCTCCAGAAGCAGGCAATCCGTCTGGAAGTCCTCGGCTCCTATCCCCGCAGCGAACCACTCGAATGATCCCCCCCGCCCCGCCCCGCCTCGCCCTGAGTCAGCCCACCCACCGTACGCTGTGGATCTCCCAGTTCATCAACCAGTTCATCAACCAGTTCATCAACCAGTTCATCAACCAGCTCGGTGATGCCGTCGCACGACGCTTCCGGGCGCCTCAAATGAAGGCCGATCCGTGATCATCGTTCTGAAGCCCGACTGCACCGACGAGCAGATCTCTCACATTGAAAAACAGATTGTCGCGCTGGGACTGAAGCCGGAGCTGAGTCGAGGTGTGCAGCGAACGCTGATCGGAGTGATTGGCGAAGAGGACGTTTTGAGCAACGCACCGCTGGGTGCGTTTCCCGGTGTCGAGAAGGTGATGCCGATCCTCAAGCCCTACAAGCGGGCCAGCCGCGACTTCCAACCGGAGGACTCGGTGATTGACGTGGGCCGCGGTGTTTCGGTCGGCGGAGGATCTCTGGGCATGGTGGCCGGACCGTGTGCGATCGAGAGTCGCGAGGTGTTGATGGAGATCGGGCAGGCGGTTCGCGCCGCCGGTGCCAACATCCTCCGCGGCGGTGCCTTCAAGCCTCGGACCAGTCCCTACAGCTTCCAGGGCCTGGGCGAGGAGGGACTGAAGATCCTGCAGGAGGTTGGGGACGAGCTGGAAATGCCGGTGATCACCGAGGTGATGGATCCACGCCAGGTCGAGTTGGTCGATCGTTATACCGACGTGTTTCAGATTGGCGCCCGCAACATGCAGAACTTCAACCTGCTCAGCGAGGTCGGCCAGACCAGGCGTCCGGTGATGCTCAAGCGTGGCATGAGTGCCACGGTGGGGGACCTGTTGATGTCGGCCGAGTACATCCTGGCCCAGGGCAACAAGCAGGTGATACTCTGCGAACGCGGCATCCGCAGCTTTGAAAACTCGACCCGCAACGTGCTCGACCTGGCGATGGTGCCCAACGTCAAGCAGACCTGTCACCTGCCGATCATCGTCGATCCGTCGCACGCCACGGGTCGCCCCGAGTTGATCCCGGCGATGGCCCGCGCGTCGGTGGCCGGCGGAGCCGACGGTGTGCACATCGAAGTGCACACTTGTCCCGAGCAGTCTCTGAGCGACGGGCCTCAGGCGCTGTTGCCCGAAGAGTATGCCGAGGTGATGACCGAACTGGCGGAGCTGGCCGTGATGTTCGAGAGGGTGATCCCGCGGCCGGGCGGCGGTACCGCATGACCCGGAGCGGGCACCAGCAGGGTGCGGGTCGGCACGTGGAATCGGGCCATGGAGCTTGGTGGGGACAGGGAGTGGTGTCATGAGGCGGATTTTGGTAGCGGGCAACTGGAAGATGAACACCGGCCGGGCCGAGGCGCTCGAGTTGGCCAGCGGGCTCGTCGAACGGCAGGGCGAGGCGGGCTCGGTCGACGTGCTGATCGCTCCGCCGTTTGTCTGGCTCAACGAGATTGCGGTAGTGGTTCGCGGTTCGGCCGTGCAGCTGTCGGCTCAGAACGCCTGGTGCGAGTCGTCGGGGGCATTCACCGGGGAGGTGTCGGCCGAGATGCTGGTCGAGGTTGGCTGTGGCTGGGTGATCCTGGGCCACAGCGAACGCCGGCAGCTGATGGGTGACACGGACCTCCTGGTCGCTCGCAAGGTGGCCGCGGCCCAGGCGGCGGGCCTTGAGGTGATCCTGTGTGTGGGGGAGACCCGCGAGCAGCGGGAGGCTGAGGAGACCGAGTCGGTGCTGTCTCGGCAGTTGCTGGCCGGGCTGGACGAGGTCGACTCGGAGGCGGTCGATCGGCTGGTGGTGGCCTACGAACCGGTCTGGGCCATTGGCACCGGCCTGACCGCAACCACCGCGCAGGCCGAATCGGCTCACGCTCACCTTCGCAACCAACTGGCGGTTCGCTACAATTCCGATGTGGCCGAAGCCACGAGAATTCTGTACGGGGGCAGCGTCAAGTCGGACAACGCCGCTGACCTGATGAGCCAGCCCAACGTCGACGGGGCTCTTGTCGGGGGAGCCAGCCTGTCGGTCGAGTCGTTTCTGGCCATCATCGAGGCCGCCGCCGGCCTTTGAATCTCTCGGATCCTCGTCCACCCACGACTCGATTTCTCTCTTTGCGTGATGCTGCTGACGGAGACGACCTGGTGAAGGACCTGCTCGAACACCTCAAGAACTACTGGAAGGTCTACCTGCTCTTCCTGGTTCTGACCGCACTGTGCTTCTTGGTCGGTTGGCTGGTCGGAGGCCCCAGCACGGGGCTGGCCTGGGCGCTGACGGTGGACGGCACGCTGATGATCCTGATCATCCTGTTGCAGCAGGGCCGCGGTGGTGGACTGGTCGGTGCGCTGGGCGGCATGGGTGCTCAGAGTGCATTCGGGGCTCGAGCCGGGGATGCCTTTACTGGCATTACCATCGTGCTGACAGTGTTGTGGGTGCTGCTGGCCGGTTTCGGTGGAATCACCCTGCGGGCCGACCGAGGCAACAAGACGTTCGATAAGCCGGAGGTGCGGTTGCTCGAGGCAGTTTCGAGGTGGGAAGGTGACGGCCGCATGAAGGTCACCGTGCCGGTCCATCTCAGCGGAACGCCAACTGAAGAAGTCAGCGTTTCCCTCAAGGCCAGCGTGACCGCCGGACCGCAGGCCCTGCACAACGTTGAGCTGGAAACCAAGCTGGTGACCTTCGAGGCCAACACGAGCGAACTGCGGACCACGGTCACGATCGAGTACGACGGCGGAAAGGCCCCCGACGGCGACTGGAAGTTCACCGTCCAGATCGTCAAGACCTCCCCCAACGCCATTCCCAAGCTCAGAGAAGCCTCGACCGTGGTGACCATCATGGACGATGACGTCGGAACCGGTCTCCCTGAACCGAATGCTCCGGGAGACCCTGCAGGAGTTTCGACCGACAAGGACCTTGACGGTCCGGCGGTGAAGCCGCCGGTCGAGAAGAAAGCCGCTGTGAAGAAGCCGGCCGAGAAGAAACCGGCCGAGAAGAAACCGGCTGCGAAGAAACCGGCTGCGAAGAAACCGGCTGCGAAGAAACCGGCTGCGAAGAATTCTGGCGACTGACGGCACGAGTGGATCAGCAGGCGAGACGATTGTGCTGTTGAGCATGACGGGATTCGGTGCTGCGACGCACCAGGCTGATGACGTTTTATTCACAGTCGAGGTGCGGACCGTCAACAACCGCTACCTGAAGATCGTCTCAAAACTGCCCGACACGTGTGCATCTTTGGAGGGCCAGGTCGAGCGAGCCGTACGAGATCGGATTGGCCGCGGCACGGTCAGCATCTTTGCCCGCATCAATTCTCCCTCCGGCGTTTCCAAGATGCTGGTCGACGAGCGACTGCTGGGGCAGTACGCGAAACAGTTCCGCGAGCTCGCCGAGCGGCTCGAACTGCCCGGCGAGGTTACGTTGGAGACATTGTTGGGTTTGCCGGGTGTGGTCCGGGACGGGCGTGGTACCTCGGGCGGTCCGGACGAGCTGTGGCCGGGCCTGGAGGCTGCCTTGGAGGGGGCACTGGAACAACTGGCCGGTTTCCGTCAGCAGGAGGGTGTGGCGATCGAGGCCGATTTGCGGCACCAGTGCAGCGTGGTGGCAACCGAGCTCGAAGCGGTTCGATCCCTGGCTCCGCGGGTGGCGGAATCGTATCGCGAGAAGTTGCTCGAGAGGGTGAGCAAGGCGTTGTCCGGGTCGGGGTCGGTGATCTCCGAGTCGGACGTGATCCGCGAGGTGAGCCTGTTTGCTGACCGTTGCGACATCAACGAGGAAGTCTCACGGATGGACGCTCACCTGGAACAGTTCCAGCAGATCTTCGACGGCGATGCCTCCCAGGGCCGCAAGCTCGAGTTTCTCGGCCAGGAGATGTTCCGCGAAACCAACACGATCGGATCCAAGGCCAACGACATCGAGATTACTCACCGGGTGGTCGAGATCAAGTTGGCGATTGACCGGATTCGAGAGAACCTGCAGAACGTGGAGTGAGTCCAGGTGGCCAACGAGGTTCCCGACACCATCAGTCGCGTGCTGGTCCTTTCGGGCCCCAGCGGCAGCGGCAAGTCGACAGTCGTGGATCGACTGGTGGGCGAGAGCCCGGTGCCGGTCCGCGAGGCGGTCTCGGCGACGACGCGTCGGCCGCGTCCGAGTGAGGTCGACGGCAAGGACTATTTTTTTCTCAGCCAAGAGGAATTCGCGGCGAAGCGGGAGCGGGGCGAGTTTGTCGAGTGCGCCGAGGTGCACGGGGTAGGCGACTGGTACGGGACGCTGGCATTGGAAATCCAGCGAGCCCATCTCGAATCGGCCTGGGCCCTGCTCGAAATCGACGTCGAGGGGGCCTTGGCGGTGATGGATCGATACCCCGATGCCTTGACGATTTTCCTGCTAGCCCCGTCAATGGAGGAATATCGCAGTCGATTGGAGTCGCGGGGGACCGAGTCGCCCGTGGCGATCTCACGTCGGATCGCCACGGCCAGCGGTGAGGTCGAGCAAGCACTAAGGTATCGGTACCGGGTCATCAACGATGACCTGGACCGTACAGTACTGGAAATCACAGGTATTCTGTCAGCGTGGGAGGCACACAGCCATGCTTGATGCGTTCAGAGAAGAAGCGATCGTTCAGAAAGTCGGTGGCCGATTCAAACTCTCGGCACTGATCCAGAAGCGGATGGTGGCGCTCAATCGGGGAGCCCGACCGTTGGTCGACGTGGTGACAAACAACCCGATGGTGATCGTGGTTGAGGAGATTCTCAACGACAAGATCTATCTCGACAACGCCGGCAACGTCGCGCTGGCCGACGGGGCACCGGACCTCGATCAGATCCTGCAGGATTCGGGTCCGGAGTTCAACGAGTTGTAGTCCGAGTCGTCTGGCTGCCGGAGGGTGACGGATGCGGGGCCGGGAGATCCTGCTGGGTGTCAGTGGCGGTGTGGCGGCCTACAAGGCGGCCGCACTCGCCAGCAGCCTGGTCCAGGCCGGTGCCGCGGTCTCGGTGATCATGACCGCCTCGGCAAAGCGGTTCATCGGAGCGACCACTTTCGAAGCGCTGACCGGTCGACCGGTCTACTCGGACCTGTTCTCGCCTGGCGAGCATCACCAGGGCGAGCACATCGGTTTGGCTCGACGTGCCGAGCTGGCGGTTGTCGCTCCTGCGACGGCTCAGACACTCGCCCGGTTGGCTCATGGCCTGGCCGACGACCTGCTTTCGACGACGCTGCTGTGTTTCACCGGTCCGGTGCTGCTGGCTCCGGCGATGAACTGCGAGATGTGGGCCAAAGCCTCGCTGCAGCGAAACGTGGCGACGCTTCAGGCGGACGGGTTTGAGTTGATTGACCCGGGCGAGGGCTGGCTCAGTTGCGGCCAGGTGGGAGCCGGCCGGATGGCCGAGCCCGACGAGGTCTTCGAACGGATCGCCGCGATGTGCCAGTTGCTCGAGGGTCCTGCGGCGTCGGTCGACGAGGCGAATTGATGCGGATCCTGATCACCGCGGGGCCCACCCGCGAGTACCTTGACGATGTCAGGTACCTCTCCAACGCCAGCAGCGGCAGGATGGGTTTCGCGGTGGCCGCGGCCGCGGTGGCTGCCGGGCACGAAGTGGTCCTGGTCGCCGGCCCGGTGGCCTTGACGCCTCCCGAGGGCTGCAGCGTGGTGAGTGTCGAGACGACCGACGAGATGGGGCGAGCCTGCGTGGAGGCATTCGGCGACTGCGATGGCGTGGTGGCGGCGGCGGCGGTGTGTGATTACCGGCCGCTGTGTCGTCACGAGGGCAAGCTGGCCAAGACGGGAGAAGGGGTGTCGATCGAGATGATCGAGACCGACGACGTGCTGGCCACCCTTGGAGCGGGCAAGGAGGGCCGGTTTGTGGTCGGCTTTGCGCTGGAGGCCAGCAATCCGCGGGAAGGGGCCTTGCAGAAGCTGAGAGCCAAGAACTGCGATGCAATCGTGCTGAACGGGCCCGAGGCGATCGGGTCGGAAGAGAACTCGATCGAGTTGATCGACATCAGCGGGTCGGTGGTTGCGAGTTGGGATGGCCCCAAGAGTGAACTCGCGACACGGCTGATCGAGTGGATCGACCAGCGGTGGTCAGGCCGCTGAGCTGCCTGGCCCGTCGTTGGCCATCAGAGTCGATTCAATCGCCACAATCCCCCGGGTCGTGCGGCCGCGTTGACAAAAGGCGACGACCACCTGCCTGGTGTCGCTTTTCCAAGCGTCGTGCGGTGCTAATCTTCCGTAGGAACGGCTCGCTGGGGCCCGTCACGGGCCGTGTGTTCGGCGGCGGTTGCGTGGTGGGGCCTGTACGAAAAACGGGAGCGTGAGACGTGGACAGACCATCCTGGAAGACCCGCATGACGGCGATGCTGGTGCTGGGACTGGCCGTGTTGCTGGTCGTCAGCCTGGGTTCGGCCGATCCGGCCGACTCGCCAGGCACGGGTGTCCATCCTCCCAACGACTCGGTGCGCAACCTCGCCGGCGGCCCCGGCGCCCAGATTGCTCACGGGCTGATGACCGCACTGGGAGCAGCTGGCTGGCTGGTCGCCGCGGCTGTGCTCTCGCTGGGGATCGGGCTGGCCCGTGGCGGGATCCGGATCCCGGCCTGGCAGTGGGTATGTGGTTGGAGCCTGCTGCTGGTGTCGGTGTGTGCTGCATTGCACGCGGTGGTTCCCGGCCTGGCGGGAGGACTGGTTGTCGGCAGCGGTGGCCACGTGGGGGCCTGGTCGATGATCTGGCTCTCCGAACTTCTGACGGTGACTGGATGTCAACTGCTGATCGGTTCGATGGCCGTCTCGGGGCTGTTGCTGAGCGGAGAAGCGCCTCACGCATGGTGGCTGCTACGGATGGTCATTGCGCCGGTGGCCTGGATCGGACGGCTGTTGGCCCGGAGCTATGGGAGCAGGCACAAATTCGAGGATGAGGATGAAGTGGCGGCAATTCGATCGCGGGTGTCACATTCGCTGACGACCGACGTCGAGGCGGCCCTGGCGACCGAGGTGCCGGCGCTGCGAATTTGCGAGTTGGAGCCGGACGAGGAGGATGTGGAGCTGGGTGCGGAGGTCGAGGACGAATCTTCGGCGGTGCACCGCATCGACCCGGAAATCGACGCTTCGCCTCGCCAGCCGGTGCGGGTCAATCCGCCGACGGTGATCGCCAGTGAGCGTGAGGAGATTTACGAGCGGCTCGAGTCGGTCGCTCACAAGGACGACAACGAGCACGATCTGCCGGATCTCGACCTGCTGGACGAATCCGAGGACGTGCCCTACGCGCTGTTGGCCAAGAAGGCCCAGGTCGCCGCCATCACACTCGAACAGTCATTCCGGGAATTCGGACTCAGCGTACGCGTGGTCTCAATCGACACCGGTCCGGTGATCACCCAGTTCGAACTCGAACTCGAAGCCGGCCTGCGGCTCTCGAAGGTCAGCCGTCTGGCCGACGACCTGGCGATCGCGTTGCGGGTTCCCACGGTCCGCGTCGTGGCCCCGATCCCCGGCAAGAACACGGTGGGGATCGAGGTGCCCAACGAGCAGCGGGTGATGGTGAGGTTGCGGGAGTTGATCGAGACGAGTCCGCGGGACGCTCTCGAAAACCGGTTGCCGGTCTTCCTGGGCAAGGACGTCAGCGGCCGACCGCTGGTCATTGACCTCGCCCAGATGCCTCACCTGCTGATCGCCGGTCGGACCGGGACGGGCAAGAGTGTCAGTCTGAACTCCCTGATTCTCTCGCTGCTGATGACCCGTCGGCCCGACGAAGTGCGGATGTTGATGATCGACCCGAAGATGGTCGAGTTGAGCCCCTACCGCCGGATCCCCCACCTGATGCATCCGGTGATCACCGACATGAAGAAGGCCGAAGCGGTCCTGGCCTGGGCGGTCGACAAGATGGAGGATCGCTACGACCTGTTGGCCCGCTGCGGAGTCCGACACCTGGACAGCTACAACGCATTGGGCCGCAGCGAAGTGCTCGATCGGTTGGGGCTCGAGGAGGAGGACTTCGAGGTCGAGGAGATTCCCGAGCGGATGCCCTACATCGTGATCGTCGCCGACGAGATCGCCGACCTGATGATGTCGGCCGGCAAGGAGATTGAGCGGCACATCATCCGGCTGGCACAGAAGTCTCGAGCCGTTGGCATCCACCTGGTGCTGGCAACACAGAAGCCGACCGTCGACGTGATCACCGGCCTGATCAAGTCGAACCTGCCGGCACGCGTCTCGTTCCAGGTCGCCAGCCGGACCGACAGCCGAGTGGTACTGGACGAAATCGGTGCCGACAAGTTGCTGGGACACGGCGATATGCTCTACCTGACACCCGGCACCAGCCACCTGATCCGGGCCCAGGGCACGTTTGTCAGCGACGAGGAGGTCAACGCGGTGATCGATTTCTTCAGTGCAGTCGAGCCGCGGTATTCCGATGAACTGTCCCGGATCAGCTCGAACTGCGGAGCCGGTGGATCGGTCCTCGAGAGTCTCAAGAACCGCGACGACCTGTACGAGCAAGCGATCGAGGTGGTGATCCGTGAGGGTCGAGGCAGCGTGTCGTTGCTGCAGCGATGCCTGGGAATCGGCTATGGCCGGGCGGCTCGATTGGTTGATTTCATGGCCGAAGACGGGATTGTGGGCGACTACAACGGCTCGCAGGCCCGCGAGGTGATGTACACCTCTGAGGAGTGGGAGGCATTCCAGGGAGGTGATGAGTCACTTCGCGAGAGTGCGTTTGGGGTCGGTTCGAGCGGGGTTTGACGGTTTCTGGCCGCTGACCTATCATGACTCGTCGTGGCATTCGCCTCAGGCTATTGCTCGCCTGGGGCGTTTTTGTTGTTTTCGAGTGCACGGTACGTCCCGATGTCGCGGATCGAGATCTACGACACGACGCTGCGAGACGGCAGCCAGGGCGAGGGCGTCAACTTCTCGCTCCAGGACAAGCTGCAAATCACCTCGCGGCTGGACTCGTTGGGCTTCGACTTCGTCGAGGGAGGGTATCCTCTGTCGAACCCCAAGGACGAGGAGTACTTCCGCGCGGTCCGCGATCTCGATCTGAAGCACGTGCGGGTCTCCGCGTTTGGCATGACCCGTCGTCGCGGAGTGGCGGCCGAGGATGACACGGGGATGCGGGCGTTGCGGGATTCGCTGGCGCCGGTCTGCACGGTGGTCGGCAAGACCTGGGACCTGCACGTGAGCGAGGTGTTGCGGGTGGAGTTGGTCGAGAACCTGGCCATGCTCAGCGACTCGGTTGCCTTCCTGGTGGGCGAGGGCCGGGAGGTGATCTATGACGCCGAGCACTACTTCGACGGCTGGGTCGCCAATCCCGACTACGCCTTGCAGACGCTCGCGGCGGCCGCAGAGTCCGGTGCCCGTACGATCGTGCTCTGCGACACCAACGGCGGTCGTTTGCCCGAGGAGATTGCGGCCGGCGTCGCGGCAGCGAAGGGTGAGCTGAGTGTCCCGCTGGGGATTCACTGCCACAACGATTCCGACGTCGGCGTCGCCAATTCGCTGGCCGCCATCGACCTGGGGGTCGGGCATGTCCAGGGCACCATCAACGGCATCGGGGAACGCTGTGGGAATGCCGACCTGATCAGCGTGGTTGCCAATCTCGCGCTGAAGAAGACCGGCTACGATGTGCTTCGCGACAACGGCGTCGAGCACCTGGCCGAGTTGTCTCGATACGTCTACGAGCTGTCCAACATGAACTTTCGGCCGGGGCAGGCATTTGTCGGCCAGAGTGCATTTGCTCACAAGGGCGGCATGCATGTGCACGCGGTCAACCTCGTGGCCGCCAGCTACGAGCATGTCCCTCCCGAATCGGTCGGCAATGTCCGCCGCGTGCTGGTCAGTGAACTCTCGGGTCGATCCAACATCGTGGCCGCGACCACCCGGCTCAGGATGCAGCAGGACGACGAGCTGATGGCGAGCGTGCTTGGACGGGTCCAGGACCTGGAAAACGAGGGTTATCAATTCGAGGCGGCCGAAGCGTCGTTCGACCTGCTGGTCAAGAAGGTGGCCGGGACCTATCGGCCCTTCTTCGAACGGGTCCATTACCGGGTGAATGTCGAAACCGGTGCGGTGGCGGATCCGGCGACCGAGGCGACGGTGAAGTTGACGGTCAACGGGCGTGAGGTGCACGTGGTGGCTGAGGGCGATGGCCCGGTCAACGCGTTGGACACGGCGCTGAGGAAGGCACTCAGCCAGACGTTCCCCGGCCTCAAGACCATGCAACTGGTCGACTACAAGGTGCGGGTGATCAACTCGACCGAGGGCACTGCCGCGCGGGTGCGGGTCTTGATCGAGAGTCGTGATCCGGACGAGGTCTGGAGTACGGTGGGGGTCAGCGAGAACATCATCGAGGCCAGTTGGCTGGCGCTGGTCGACAGTGTCGAGTACAAGTTGTACAAGGACGCGGAGGCCGGCGACGAAGAACCGGCGTCGGTCGTTTCCGTCTCCGACCGGGATGACGCCTGATGCCCGAGGACATTCCCAGGCAATACGACCCGGCTGCTGCCCAGCAGCGGTGGTACACCGAGTGGTCCGAGCGAGGGTATTTCGACGCCGAGCCGAACTCCGAGCGGCCTCAGCACACGATCGTGATCCCCCTGCCCAACGTGACCGGTGCCCTGCACATGGGGCATGCGCTCAACGGGACGCTGCAGGACCTGATCACCCGCTGGAAACGGATGCAGGGTTTCGAAGCATTATGGATGCCCGGCACCGATCACGCCGGGATCGCCACCCAGGCGGTGGTCGAACGCAGGATGCTCGAGGAAGAGGGTCTGACGCGTCACGATGTGGGCCGCGAGGCTCTGGTCGAGCGGATCTGGAAGTGGAAGGACGCCTACGAACAGAGGATCCTCTCGCAACTGAAACTGATCGGGGCCAGCTGCGACTGGCGTCGGACTCGCTTCACTCTCGACGACATGTGCTCGACGGCGGTTCGCCGCACCTTCTTCAAGCTGTTCGGTGACGGACTGATCTACCGGGGTAAACGGCTGGTCAACTGGGACTCGTTCCTCCAGACCGCCGTCGCCGACGACGAGGTGTTCTACGAGGAGGTCGAGGGAGGCTTCTGGACATTCCGGTACCCGGTGGTTGGTTCCGAGGAGACGATCGGGTTTTCGACGACGCGGCCCGAGACGATGCTCGGTGATACGGCGGTGTGCGTGCACCCCGGCGACGAGCGGTACACTCACCTGGTCGGCCGCTCGGTGCACGTGCCGCTGGTCGATCGTGAGATTCCGATCATCGCAGATGCGTTGTTGGCGAAGCCGGAGATGGGCACCGGAGCGGTCAAGGTCACCCCGGCCCACGATCCCAACGACTACGCCTGCGGCCAGCGTAACGACCTGCCGATGATCAACATCCTGAATGTCGACGGCACGATCAACGACAACGGTGGGACGTTTGCGGGGTTGGATCGGTACGAGGCCCGCACCCGGGTCGTGGCGGCGATGGACGAGCTGGGTCTGTTTGACGGGGTCGAGGAGCGGGCGATCGACCTGGCCCACAGTGATCGTTCCAAGACTCCGATCGAGCCGTGCCTGTCGGACCAGTGGTTCGTGAAGATGGACGACCTGGCCCAGGCGGCCATCGACGCGGTCCAGGACGGTCGCGTCACCTTCTTCCCCTCACGCTACAACAAAACCTACCTCGACTGGCTCGGCGAAAAACGCGACTGGTGCGTGTCGCGTCAATTGTGGTGGGGCCATCGGATCCCGATCTGGTACTGCCACAGCTGCCAGGCCGAAGATCTCGAGGCGGCGTTTTCCGACCGAGAGGACGTGTGCTGGCACGAGGACCTGGAGAACGGCGGGTGGCTGGTCTGTGCCGAGACGGACCTGGTGGGCGATGAACTGGGCGATTCGCACGAGCTGGTCCAGGACGAGGACGTGCTTGACACGTGGTTCAGTTCGGCGCTGTGGCCACACTCGACCCTGGGCTGGCCCGAAGCCACCGAGAGCCTCGACTACTTCTATCCCGGCAGTGTGCTGGTCACCAGCCGGGACATCATCACGCTGTGGGTGGCGCGGATGGTGCTGACCGGTCTGTACAACATGGGCGACATCCCCTTCTCGCACGTCTGTGTGCACCCCAAGATTCTCGACGGCTTCGGCCAGACGATGTCGAAGTCGAAGGGGAACGGGGTCGATCCGCTGGACCTGATCAACCGCTACGGTGCCGATGCGGTGCGGTTTACAATCGCGTCGTTCGCCGGCGAGACCCAGGACATCCGCCTGCCGGTGGGGTATGAGTGCCCCGAGTGCGGTCACGTGACGCCCCAGGAAATCAAGCACCAGCAGGCGACTCCCGGTGGCGGCGAGAAGCCGCGGATCGACTGCGGCGGTTGCGGAAAGGCCTGGCAGTACTCCAGCCCGTGGTACG